>RCNI01000943.1_pt1 | contig 16666 bp, 13 predicted proteins | sample 2041151 | NCBI WGS metagenome assembly RCNI01 (sample SAMN09708214, study PRJNA481090) | feces metagenome | isolation source: feces | place: Antarctica: Albino Rookery | reverse complement strand
TGTTTTAAATCTTGTATTTGAAACTTATATGGTTGTTTTCCAAATACCGCAACAGTTTTTAATCGGCGATATGCACTAATATTATCAAAATCTTCTTTAATTTGTAATGCTAGTTCCCTAGTTGGAGTTAAAATTAATGCTTGTGGACTTCTTTCATCCCATACTACATTTTGAATAATCGGAATCGCAAAGGATGCTGTTTTTCCACTTCCTGTACGAGAACGCACAATGACATCCTTTTCTTTTAAAATTTCTGGGATTACCTTTTCTTGTACTGGCAATGCTTCATCATAATGTAACTTTTGTAATGCTTTTAAAATTTCTTGATCTAAACCTAATTGATTAAATTTCATGCGCTCACCTCTTTTTTATGAAATGCTTTTTTCCTTAATATTAAATAACATATACAATGTGCTGTAAATGTTAAAATCCATGATATTGGATATGAAATATATAATGATAATAAAGAATGTTCCACCTTAAATATTGTGAATATCCAAATTACACGGAATACACATGCACCAAGCAATGAAACAATCATTGGCATAATGGAATACCCAATTCCTCTTAAACTTCCTACAAATACATCCATAATACCACATAAAAAATAACACGCACTTACTACACTTAAACGAGTAATTCCATATTGAATAACTTTTTCACTTGAAGAATAAATACTTAATAAAGGATGTCCAAATAGATATGCGCCTACTCCCATTACAAGTCCTACTACACTTACAATACCTAAACATTCTAATAAGATCTTATCAACTCTTCGATATTCCTTTGCTCCATAATTTTGACTTGTAAAACTTAATGATGTTTGATAAACAGCATTCATAGATGTATAAACAAATCCTTCTATATTACTTGCTGCAGTGTTTCCAGCCATAGCAATAGATCCAAAAGAATTAATAGAAGATTGAATCAATACATTTGAAATACTAAAAATAATTCCCTGGATACCTGCAGGTATACCAATTTTTAACATTTCAATAAATTTATCTTTATAAAATTTTAATTCTTTCATTTTAATATGTAAGACACCTTCTGATTGTTCCAAACACAACAAAATCAAAATCGCTGAAATCCATTCAGAAATAATAGTTGCTAATGCAACTCCTGCAACCCCCATATCTAATTTAATTACAAAGAATAAATTAAATATAACATTAATAATTCCCGCAACTGTTAAAAAATACAATGGTCTTTTCGTATCTCCAAGTGCCCTCAATAATGAAGCCCCAAAATTATAAATCATTAATGCCGGCATTCCCACAAAATAAATCCGCATATATAACACAGATAAATGTAATACATCTGCTGGTGTTCCCATCCATTGTAATAAAGGCTTTGCTAAAAAAACACCTGCAACAATCATAATACATCCGCCAACTGCTGCTGTAACCATAGCAGTATTAACACTTTCTGATGCACTTTTATAATCTTGTGCTCCATAATATCTTCCTACCAATACATTCGCACCAACAGATATTCCCACAAACAAATTAATCAACAAATTAATTAAAGAACTTGTAGATCCAACTGCAGCTAATGCATGACTACCTGAAAACCTACCTACTACAATAATATCTGCTGCATTAAATAAAAGCTGTAAAACCCCTGATAAAATTAAAGGAATCGCAAATAAAATTAAACGAGAAAATAATGGTCCATGACACATATCAATTTCATAACTCTTTCTCATGACTAACACCCCTTTTAAATTCTTACTTATTATATCAATTTTCCAGCACATAATAAATTATTAAATAAAAAGACAGATGTTTTTTCATCTGTCAAAATCTTATACATCGTTATTTTTCTTCTTTAGGTAAAATTAAATTCAAAATAACACCTACTAAAGCAGATAATGCTGTACCAGACAATGTCATAATATTACCAATTGGAAGAATCGCTCCACCAAGTCCAATAACTAACATTGCAGAAGCAATAACTAAGTTACGTTGCTTTCCAAAATCTACTTTGTTATCAACTAATACACGTAAACCATTACTTGCAATAACACCGTATAATAAAATACTCATACCGCCTAATACACATCCAGGAATTGTAGATATAAATGCAGATACCTTTCCAATACATGATAATAAAATAGCAATCACAGCTGCTCCAGCAGTTACATAAACACTACTAATTTTTGTCATACCAATAACACCAGTATTTTCACCATAAGTAGTATTTGCAGGTCCACCTAAGAATGCAGAAACTGCAGTCGCAATACCATCACCTAATAAAGTACGTTCAAGCCCTGGATCTTTTAAGAAATTACGTCCACAAATTTTACCAAGTACTGTGTGATCTCCAATATGTTCAGAAATTGTAACTAATGCAACTGGTAAAATAGCAAATGTTTCAGGTCCAAAATATAAATCATAAGAAGCAAAATTTCCTAACTTAAACGGTAAGATAAATTCAGGTAATGAGAACCAACTAGCTTCTACAACTGGTGTAAAATCAACTAAACCTAAACATATCGCAACGATATAACCAATAACAATCGCTACTAAGAAAGGAATAATCTTTAAGAATCCTTTTGCCTTTGTAGAAATTAAAGCAGCAATAATAAATGTTAAAATTGCCACAAACATTGCACGATGATCTCCACCTTCAATAAATTGCGCATTATTAACCGCATTTGCAGCAAGACCTAACCCAATAACCGCAATCATAGGACCAATTACGATTGGAGGTAACAATTTATCAATCCAATCTTTCCCAATAAAACGAACAACAATAGATACAATTACATAAATTAAACCAACAAGCATTAAACCTGTTTGTGCAGCAGCAACATTTCCACCCATTGCCTCAATCGCAATTACAACTGCAGAAATATAAGCAAATGAACTTCCTAAGTAAACAGGAACTTTTCCCTTTGTAATCCATGTGTAAATCAATGTCCCTAATCCACTTGCAAATAATGCAACAGATACTGGTAACCCAGTTAATGCTGGTACTAAAATGGTTGCACCAAACATTGCAAATACGTGTTGAAAACTTAAAAATAACCACTGTAAAGGTTCTGGTTTATCATGAATATCCAAAATCATATCTGTATTATGATCATCTGTATATTCATTTTCATCCAATATTAAAGACATATCTTTAACTTCTTCATCATAAAAATGTTTCTTCATTGTAAACTCCTTTTCTCTACTATAATTTAAATAATGTGATATATTTAAATTAACCTGAAATAGTATACCATAAATATATAAATTTATTCTATATATTATTTACAATTTATATATCATTCCATTTACACATATACAAAAAAGCTAAGAAAATCATAACTCAGCCTTAATTATATTAGTTAAAAAATATTCTTTTTGATGAAAAGATTATCATCTAAAAAAGATTCCTCATTTATAAAACACTTTCTACAGTGTATATATTTAAGGAATCTTTACTTTATTTATTCTTTATTTTGCTTGTATCTGATAATTATAGATATAAGAGGAAACTTCCTTCATCACACCTCTATTATTGCCAACACCATCTGTAAATATTACTAAAACATAAGGTCGATTAGGGACATATACAATACCTCCATCATGGTAACATGCATATGCTTCTCCTGTTTTATTTGCATATGCTGTTGTATTTGGTAATCCTTGCATTACTCCCTCATCATCGTCACATTGTAATAAAATATTGATCATTTCTTGACTTCGTTGAGGATTTACAATTTTACCATAATAAAGTTTTTCAAAGAATACTCCAATATCGGATGCACAACTTACATTGCTTGTGATTCCTGGAAAATAGTCTGTACCTGGTTGAAGTCCATGATATACTCCTGTATGACTCATTCCCATAGATGAGGCAAAATTAGTAACCATTTGTGCTCCTTTTTGCCCATTTCCATTTCCTAATCCTTTCATGACTTTGTTGTAACAAGTATTATCACTTACAATAATCATTGGATTAACATAATTAATATATGAATTATAATCAATAGCACCTTTTTCTACTTGTTGCATAAATGTACCTAGGGTTGCAACTTTAATCATACAACATGGATACATTGTTGTATCATTTAAAGAAAATCCTTTGCCAGTTGTTAAATCTTTAAAATATACAGAAGTTGTACCTCCATAGCGTTGGATAATACCTTGTACTCCATTTCTTAATGCTGCTAACTCTTTTGGAACAGGTGCTTGTACTTGCACTTGTTGTGGAACTTCTAGTTCTTTGTTTTCCACAATTATACTAATTACACCATTCTCATCAATTTTACAGTTTTGTTCAACACCATCAATAGAGATCACTTTTGTTGTATTTTTTATTAAACGTCCATTTTTATCAAAATAATATTGTTGATCTTTAATTTTTTGTAGTCCATAAACCATCTTTCCATCTTTATTAAAATAAGATGTTTGTTTCTTTTTATCTTTTGTAATTGTTTTTAACGAATTTTTAATCATTGCAGCATCTTCATTAAAATAATAATAGTCATTTTTAATCTCTACTAAGCCAAAGACCATCTTTCCTTCTTCATCTGCATAATATGTATGCTTATCTTTTGTGAAAAAACCTTTATTTAAATATCCTGTTTTTTCATCAAAGTAGTAAGTATTACCATCGATTTTTTGTTTTCCATATAATTTTTTTCCTTTTTGATAATACACAATTTGATCTTTTTCTTTGTTTTCTACCATAAATCCTGAACGGTTTCTAAGGTAAAAAAGAATCCCTAATCCAATACAGATCATAATTAATAGAATACAAATGATCATCTTTTTCTTTTTATTCTTGTTTTTCATATCCATCCCTCTTCTTACTTATATTTTACTTGAATTTTAAATTAAATATATAAATATTTTATTAAATTTTTACATCTCTATTATATTGTACCGAAATATGCAGTTTGTTATAATTTTATTATAACAAAGAAGGTGAATTTATGCTTTATAATATTTTACAATTTAATGGTCAATGGCGTTCATATCAAAAACGTGTATTAGATCACTTTGACTCTCATATAAATGATAAAAAAATTCATATTGTTGCTGCCCCTGGTTCTGGTAAAACAACCCTTGGAATTGAACTTATTAAAAGATTAAATAAAACAGCACTAATTCTTGCACCATCCATTACCATTCGAGAACAGTGGGTACAAAGAATTTGTGATGCTTTTTTACTGCAACCTGAGCGAAAAGATCAGTATATCTCGCAAGATTTAAGACAACCAAAACTAATCACAGTTGTTACCTATCAAGCATTGCATAGTGCAATGACACAGAAACAAGAAGAACTAAGTGATGATGATACATCCATCAAAGAAATCGTAGACTTTCAAAATTTTGATTGCATTTCTTGTTTTAAAGAATGTCACTTGCATACACTATGTTTAGATGAATGTCACCACTTAAGAAATGAATGGTGGAAATCTTTAGAACTCTTTAAAAAAGCATTTCCAGATCTTTATACAATTTCCCTAACTGCTACTCCGCCTTATGACGAAACTTTACAAATGTGGTTACGTTATACGAATATGTGTGGAGATATTGATGAAGAAATTACAATTCCCGAATTAGTAAAAGAAAACACATTATGCCCACATCAAGATTATGTATACTTTAATTACCCTACAAAAAAAGAACATGCTGAAATAAAAAAATTCAATGAACATTGTTTCATGTTTATGAAAGAACTACTAAACGATGAACAATTTACGAATATCATTAAACATCATCGTTTTTTTAAAGAAGAAGTGTCTTATGAAGAATTATTAGAACATCCTAGTTACTTATCTTCACTGTTAATTTTTTTAAATGAAAAAAAGATTGATGTACCTAAGAAATTTCAAACATTACTTGGTGCCACTAAATTAGAGAAATTATCATTAAAATGGTTAGAAATCATATTACAAAACTTCTTATATGATGATCCTAATTCTTTTTATGTAGATGATGATTATCGTAAAAATCTTTTAATCAAAATGAAAGCAAACGGATTGATAGAGCGTAAAAAAGTATGTTTACAAATGAATGATGCAATTCAAAAATTATATACACGCTCTGTTGGAAAATGTGAAAGTATCAAAGAAATTGTGAAACACGAATATTCACAGCTTCATGATCATTTACGATTATTAATATTAACTGATTATATTCGTAAAGAATATGAATCTTCTTTAGGTGATGATTCTAAAGACTTTTATCAATTAGGAGTACTTCCTTTCTTTGAGCTAATTCGACAAGATAATAAAAAAATCAATCCAAATTTAAAATTAGGTGTTTTATGTGGAACGATTATCATCATTCCTAAAGAAGCAAAATCTGCATTATTAGAACTTGTAGAAGATACTGCTAAATTATCTTTTACTCCTGCTGGTAAATTAGATGATTATGTAAAAGTAGAAATTAATGGAAATCAACATTTTATTACCGAAGCCATAACAAAGCTGTTTGAACAAGGAGCTTTTCAAGTATTAATTGGGACAAAGTCTCTATTAGGAGAAGGCTGGGATTCTCCATGTATTAATTCTTTAATCCTTGCAAGCTTTGTAGGTTCCTATATGTTAAGTAATCAAATGCGTGGTCGTGCAATTCGAACCTACCAAAAGGATCCAAATAAAACAAGTAATATATGGCATTTAGTATGTGTAAATCCGAATGATCTAGATTCGGATGAGAATATGAGTGAAGATTATCTAACCTTAAAAAAAAGGATGGAACATTTCCTAGGATTACACTATGAATTAGATACGATTGAAAGTGGAATTGAACGATTATCTATTCTTAATGTACCATTTACATCATCAAATATTAAAAAAATAAATAAACAGATGTTATCCATGTCTTCAAAACGAAACTTATTAAAAGAACGCTGGAATAAATCATTAACCATTTATGAAGAAATAGAAATTGCCGATGAAATAGAAATAAAAGAAAAAAATATTCCAGGAATTCTATTTTTTGATGCATTACGATTATGTATGATTATTGGGACTGTTGGTGTTTTAGGATGCATTTTGATGTTGATTCTATTCACTATTTTTCCAATTTCGTCCATTTTAAATATATTAATTTTCCTACCTTATGTTACTTTCTTTGTCATTTCTTTATGTATTTCATTCAAAAAATTATATACTTATCGAAATCCTTTACATCAACTACAAGCATTTGGAAATGGAATATTAAAAGCACTCCAACAAATCGGTTTAATAGACTCTATGCAATGTAGAGTTGTTGTAGAATCAAATCCTCCTTTTCAACTTATTTATTTACTAGGTGGCAGTGGCCATGATAAAGCAATTTTTTCAACATGTATTGATGAGTTGTTTACACCGATTGATAATCAACGATATATTTTATATCGCAACAAACATCGAAAAAATATACAAAATTATTTTCCTATTCCTGATTGCTTCTCAAAACGTAAAGAAGATGCAATTTTATTCGCATCAATTATGAAACCCTATATTGGAAAATATGAAGTCATCTATACTCGAAATGAACAAGGAAGAAAAATTTTATTACAAGGAAGAATGTATGCATTTACGAATAAACAAGAGCGTTGTATTTCTAAAAAGAAAGTAAAAAGTGCCTTAGAATAATACATTTCTTATCAAGTAAACATTGACTAGCCATCACATCAATATGATGTTGATGGTTTTTTTACATTCTTACATGAGATAAAAATTATTTTGTCTTATCCTTACTTTTAAGAACTTCGTTAGTATTCCATCTTCTTTTAGTGTTTTATAATAAGCTTTCACTTCTTTATCTTTTGGTAATTCAAGCTAGAAATCTAAATCAGTTATTTTTTGAATTTTATTTCTATTTATACTTTATCATATATTTTTGTAGAAATCTTTTTCGTGTTATAATCATTATGGTGATTTTATGAAAACAATTCATGTAGCTGCTGCTATTATAAAAAAAGAAAATAAGATTTTAACTGCAAAAAGAAATTATGGAGAATTTGTCGATTTATGGGAATTTCCTGGTGGAAAAATCGAACCTAAAGAAACTCCTGAAGAAGCTTTAAAAAGAGAATTAATGGAAGAAATGGATATAACAGTAGATATTCAAGAGCATTTCATAACAATCGAATACGATTATCCAACGTTTCATTTAGTTATGGATTGCTTTCTTTGTTCTTTACAATCAAATGATATAACCTTACGTGTCCACCATTCTTATCGATGGGTTTCCATAAAAGATGCTTTAAACGATCTTAAATGGATTCCTGCAGATGTACAAATCGTACAAGCTTTACAGACAAAATTTGGAAAATAAAATAGATTCTTTTTATGTTACAATTTATTTAAATAATAAATTATACAAAGGAGATAGAATCATTATGAATAAAAAAAAGAAGTTTATAAATGAATTTAAAGAATTTGCCTATCGTGGAAATGTAGTTGATATGGCTGTCGGTGTTATTATAGGTGCTGCTTTTAAAGCCATCGTGGATTCCTTAGTATCCGATGTTGTTATGCCATTTATTGGAATTTTTGTAGATACAACAAGTTTTACTGATATTATCATTAAAATTGGAAATGCAAATATTATGATTGGTAAATTCATTGCTGCAATTATCAACTTTTTAATTATTGCATTTGTCATTTTCTGTATGGTAAAAATGATTAATAAAGCTCATGAAAAAATACAAAAACCTAAAGAAAAAGAACCTGCGAAAGAAGATTTAAAACCAACATCAGAAGATTTATTATCTGAAATTCTAGTTGAATTAAAAAAACAAAATGAAAATATTAAGAATTAATTTTGCCTCTATAGAGGCTTTTTCTTTATTTCCATATCAAAATAATAAAAGTTTAATACATCTATTTACATTCTTAATAATATGTACTATATATAAAGTATAGTATATATTAGGAGGATATTTTATGATTATCACTACAACTCCTCACATTGAGGAAAAAGCAATTAAACAATATCATGGTATTGTTTTTGGTGAAGTTATTACTGGTGTTAATATGTTCAAAGATATGGCTGCTGGATTCCGTGATATTTTTGGTGGGCGTTCATCTTCTTATGAAGACGAACTACAACAAGCTAGAGAGGAAGCCTTAAAAGAAATGCAACAACGTGCAAGCGCATTAGGAGCAAATGCTGTTGTTGGTGTAGACATTGACTATGAAGTAATTGGAAATATGTTAATGGTATCTGCTTCTGGTACAGCAGTAAGTATTGAGTAATTTTAAACATAATATTTATAGAAATAAAAACGGAGTGAGTCAAATTAGACTAACTCCGTTTTTATCCTCTATAACGCTTTATTCATTAGAAAAAACCAAATAAAAATCAATAAATGAACTATACAAATACAAGAAATACCCACTTTAAATTTTACTTTTTTCGTTTTATGGTGAAATCGATTCATTCCTAGCAATGCTCCAAAAGAACCTCCTATACCCGCAACCATAAAAAGAGTAAATTCTGATATTCTCCACTGATGACTTTTCGCTTTTCGTTTATCAATTCCAAATAACATATAGGCTAGAATATTAATAATTACTATATATATCATCATAATTCGTTATACTTTTTAGAACATCCTTTTGCTTTTTGCATTTATATTCTCCTTAATTCTTTTTTAATATATCAAATTCATGTATATTTTACAAATATATCATTCTTTATAAAAGTAAGTATTTAAAAGTGTAGATCCTAAGACCTACACTTTGTTTCTATATTTCTTATTTATTTTTTCTTTTTTTATTTACTAATACAGCAATGACTGCTAGTCCAGAAATAACTAGAATCGTCCATACAATACCTGTATTCGCACTTGCACCAGTATTTACATTTGGATTTGTAACCTCTTGTTGATCTGCATTTTTAGTTTCTAATCCTTTATATGCTTTTTCTAATGTTACAATTGCTTGATCCAATTCTTCTTGTGTTGTATTTTTATCATTTACTAATGCTTTTGCTTTTTCTAAAGCGTTTGTAAAGTTTTTCCAAGAAGCATCTGTATAGTTTTTATTTTCTGTCTTTTCATATTGATGAATAATGTCTTTTGCTTTTGTTGTGTCTGCAACTTTCAATAATCCTTTATATGCTTTTTCTAATGTTGCAACCATTTGGTCAATTTCTGATTGTTTTACATTCTCTTTTTGTAACAATGTTTGTGCTTCTTTTAATGTTGCTGTGAATACTTTCCAAGAATTTGGTGTATATTTTGATTCATCTAACGCACTATATTCTTTCACTTTTTCTTCTAATGTAGTTTGATCTACGATTAATGATTCATATGTTAATCCATATCCTCTTTCAAATAATACTTGATCTGTATATGTAGTTGTCTCTGGATCAATCTTTGGAATATTTACAGGTAACTTACCAGATGCTCCAAATACACCTAATGCAACTTCAACACCTGCAACAATATTTGGTCCGTATGCTGCTTTTGAAGTAATTGTTCCACCTGTTAATGCCTCTGTAACATCAACACTTGAACCTTTGCATCCATAAACCGCTAAAATAGCATCTGCATTATCATATAATTGAACATCATATGGTTTATCTACAGACATTACAATTGAAGTTTTTCCATTTTCTTTTGCATATGTTGACCAGTCATTTACTTTACTTGAAAGCCAATGTTTATACAACATACGATCAGCTCTTGAAATTTCTGAATTGATGATATAAGTATCAGCCCAATCTAATTTGTCTTTTAATGACTCAACAGTACTCTTATCGTTGAATCTTACTATATCAACTTCTGCTGTTTCTGGAATTAATCCTGCTTTTTTCGCACGATTCCATCCCATAATCATTTGCGCTCTTTCATTATCATAAGGACATAACATTAATACTTTACTATTTTCTTGCACACGTAATGGTAATGCATTCTTTTCATTTTTAACTACTGTTACAGCTTTTGCGGCAATTTCTCTTTCTAGATTACGATTTTTTTCTCCACCAACAACTGCTTCAGCTTTTTCTAAAGAGTAATCAGATTCTTTCCAATCTAAAATTCCTTTTCTCTCTTTTAATGTTAAAATACGACGACAAGCATCATCTAATCTAGATTCTTTAATATCTCCTGATTTTACTGCTTTTTCTACACCTTCGATAATACGATCTAAATTTTTTACATCGTCTAAGTTATATAAAACAGTTGGCATACAAATAATATCCGCACCAGCACTAATCGCAAGTTTGACAGCTTGTACTTGATCAAATGTATCACTAATACCTTTCATATTCATAGCATCGGTACAAATAACACCATCAAATCCCATTTCACCTTTTAATAAATCAGTTAATATAGGTTTTGATAAAGTTGCAGGAACACTTTCTAATTTTCCTGTTTTATCAGACATTACTTTATGATTATCTAATTGTGGGTATAAAATATGTGCAGACATAATCATTTCAATTCCTTGATCAATCGCAACTTTATAAGGCATTAATTCATTATTCATTAATTCTGCTTTTGTTTTATCCACTTTTGGTAATCCATAGTGAGAATCTGTTGCCGTATCTCCATGCCCAGGGAAGTGTTTTGCACATCCAATAACATTGTATTTTGATAATCCTTTAATTGTAGATGAAGCCATTTCTCCAACAGTCTTTGCATCATCACTATAAGAACGTAATCCAATTACAGGATTGTTTGCATTATTATTCACATCTACAACAGGAGCTAAATCCGTATTAATACCAACAGCTTGTAACTCGCTACCAATAATTTCTCCTGCTAATTCTGCATTTTTCGTATCTCCTGTAGCACCTAATGCCATATTTCCAGGAAGTGCAGTTCCAGATCCTAAACGATAAACTGTTCCTCCTTCTTGATCAGCACTAATTAATAATGGGATACCATGATCTTTTGTTGCAGCTTTTTGTAAATCCATAGATAATTTTAAACTCTGCCCAGTTTCTTTAATATTTTGTGCAAAATAAATGATAGACCCAAAATCATAGTCTTCCACAATTTTTTGCACTTGAGGATTCATTGTAGTAAACTCTTTCTTTTCGACATTATCGGTTAGATCCTCATCCCAATAACGAAAATCAACCATCATCATTTGTGTGATCTTTTGTCGTAAAGACATTTTAGATAATAACTGATCTGCGCGTGATTGTGCTTTTACACTCCATGCTCCATTTGGAACTAACATTGCTAATGCAATTAAAGAAATACTAGTTTTCTTTAAAAAATTAGTGTTCATAGGGTTATTTCCTCCTTATTCTAAATACTTCCTATAATTCGTTATATCTATATTTTAACTTAAATTAATAATTTTGCAAACGGTTTCTATTTTTTTCTTTTCATTATAAAACAAACAACTACTAAATATTGTATCTACAATCCTTCCACCTCCAAATAATATACATTAAACTGTGATATTTGTATGAAATACTAAATTCATAATTCCATAATATCCTATATTCACCACAACAGATGCAATCATACTATGCTTTAAAAATAAATATACTGTCTCCATACACTATATAAAATAATACTAACTTTATTAAAATGACAATAATTGGATATGGATTTCATATTCCTATTTCATAATATAATATGAGTTTCTAGAAAATTGTTGAAATACGCCAAAAAAGAAAAAATAAATCCTAAATCTCTAAATAAAATTATTCACTGTCCAATAGTTTCCTTGTTCAAAAACTTCTTTCATTATCTTACAAATCCATAATGCATAAATCATCTTATCTAAAATATTTGTCTACCAGAAAATATTCCTATTTTAAGCAATGTTACAATTCATTGATAGTTTTCTTTTCATAATTCCATTAACCTCATACTGTGGAATTAATGTATAGTTTCCAATAACTAATCCTACAACCTTTTCAATTGGTATGATATTAATATAGTTAGATTTACCAATTCTGCAAGAAAAAACAGTGTAAATTCCCATAGAAGTAGCAATGCTAGATTGAATACAATTTGCTAATTTTTCGCTTGAATCAGTCACTGCTTTATAAATATGATATAACGATATAACAAAAAATCCCTATAAGGTTTACATAGTAAAAAAAGCTTATTACAGAGGACTTCCTCCATAATAAGCATTTCTTAATTATGTATTTTCTTTTTATGTTTACTTTTCTCGTTCATTGAGCTTACTACCATTTTCGTTAATACAAAAAGTGCTAATGTATTTGGTATTACCATTAAGTTGTTAAACATATCCGTTAATTCCCAAACTAAATCATTTGAAATTACTGTACCAATAAAAATAAATAATAACGCTATAATAGAATAGATAGAAACAGCTTTTCTTCCAAATAGATAAGCAACATTAATTTTTCCAAACATATTCCAACTTAAAATTGTTGAAAATGCAAAGAATAATAAACATAACGCAACAAACGATGCTCCAAGATTTTCCCCCATTACTACCCCAAATGCAGTTTGTGCAAGATTTGTTTTGTTTAACACTGTTGATGCTGCTGCCGCTCCACATTCATGTAATGGACCATTTGCCGTATATAAAGTTGAAATAATGACTAATGCATTTAATGTTAAAACAACAAACGTATCAATAAATACACCAATAATTGCCACTACCCCTTGTTCGTGAGCATGTTCTACATTTGCCTGTGCATGGGCATGAGGTGTTGAACCCATCCCTGCTTCATTTGAAAATAATCCACGTTTTGCCCCTTGACTAATTGTTTCTTTAATTGCATATCCCATACTTCCGCCAAGAATTGCTTGTGGTTCAAATGCATATCGTATAATCATCCCAAATGTTTCAGGTAAATATTTCATACGAGCAATTAAAATAAATACTCCTCCTGCTAGAAATATAGCAGCCATGATTGGCACAATCTTTTCAACAACAGCTGCAAGTCTTTGTACATCGCCCAAGAAAATAATTCCACAGCCAATAACCAATACGATTCCTACAATCCATGATGGAATATGAAATGCTGTTTCAAATGTAGAACTAATTGAATTTGCCTGTGCCATACATCCCATAAATCCAAGTGCTAAAATAATCGCAATTGCGAAAAATCCAGCTAAAAATTTACCAAATTTTCCTTTAAATGCAGCTCGAATATAATACACAGGTCCACCATATATCGTTCCATCTTTTTCCACAACTCTTGTTTTAATTGCTAATGTTGCTTCTGCATAAATTGTTGCCATTCCAAAAAAAGCAATTACCCACATCCAAAATATTGCCCCTGGCCCACCAACTAAAATAGCTCCTGAAGCACCTACAATATTTCCAGTTCCTACTTGTGCAGCAATTGCTGTTGTTAGTGCTTGAAAAGAACTCATTCCTTGTTTCTGTTTTTTTCCTTTAAATGAAATACTTCCAAATACACGTTTTAAACCTTCTTTAAAACAACGAATTTGTACAAAATTCGTTTTAATTGTATACCAAAATCCTATTCCTAGTAATAAAAATACTAAAATATAATTTGATAAATACATGTTAATTTTACAAGTAATTGGGTATAAAAATTCTTCAATTGATAAAAACATATCCATTCCTCCTAAAAATAACAAACGGAGCTACTGAAAATTTCAGTCGCTCCGGAAAAGAAAGTACCGATATGCACAAAAATATAAAAAGTTTGTACGTATCACTCCGTCCTTTTACCTGAGAGATTCAGCATTCAACTGCTTTGCACCTTCGGTACTCATCTACATGAGCTTCTCCAGAGTTACATCCATTCTTAGTCCTCGTTCACATATGAACGCCTGAGAGTTTTACTCCTTCGGCAGGCTTTCGCCATTCCCCTAAGAACTTCGTTTGTTTATTAAATTTTTACTGTGTAAGAATATCATTAAAATTTTTAAAAGTCAATGTTATTATTTTTACCAATACATATTTCAACATCTATTATTTTCATATTCTTTTATGATATACTAAAAAAAACAAATAAAAAGGAGGTTCGCTATGTTTATCGATGGAACTATTTTTAATTTTATGGACATTATTTTCCCAATTTTCTTCTTACTTGTATTAGGAATTATTTTTGTGAATATTTTCCGTAATATTAGTACCTGGCATAAAAATAATCAATCCCCAAAACTTAGTGTAGAGGCAATCGTTGTATCAAAAAGAACTTCAATTACACACTACAATAATAATGATGATCATATGGGAACATATACAACAACTTCAACAGATTACTATGTTACTTTTGAAGTAGAAAGTAAAGATCGGTTAGAATTTCATGTTTCAGGATCTGAATATGGATTGCTTGTTGAAGGCGACTGTGGAAAACTAACATTTCAAGGAACTCGTTATTTAAACTTTGAGAGAAATAAATAGAAAAATGCACTTATCAAAATGGATAAGTGCATTTTTTACTATAACTCAAAGATTTCACGGTCATTTGGTACAAATAAATTTCCTTTATAATACTGTTGACCTTCTTTTGTATAAAGTTCTTTTCGATGTTCTAAATGTGTTTCTTCTGTATGATATAAAATCAAATTTGGTATTTGTAATTCTTGTGCACAAATACAAGCTTCTTTTACTGTACTATGATGTTTTTCATATGGTTTAAACTTATCTGCTTCTTTATACAAACAAAAAGCTTCATGCATCATCCAATCGCTACCTTTAACATATTTTTCTTCACATGGATTATATGGTTCATCTCCACAACATGCCAATTTATTTCCTTTTGGTGTATAAATAGTAAAGCCATATTGTTTTGCTTTTGTAGAACCTATATCAAAAAATGTTACATTACAACCTAAAATTGATTTTGTTTCTCCGTCTTGTACTGGAATTAATTGAATTCTGCTTCCAATATGTTTTGTTACTTTCTTTTGGATAGTTAATTCCGCAATTGTTTGAATTTTATGAATTAATTCCTCGTGGCAATAAATACGTAATTCGCCATCATATGCATTCGCATTCATCTTTTGACCAATCATTCGTATTAACCAAATAAGACCTAATAAATGATCAATATGCTCATGTGTAATGAAAATGTCATGAATGTTTTTTAGTAAGATTCCTTCTTCATCTAAAATTCTTAAGATTTGATTTCCTCCACCTGCATCTACTAAAAAATGTTCTTTATTTTCTGTAAATGCAAAACATGTATTATAACATTTCGTTACTGTAGCATTTCCTGTTCCTAGTATTGTTAATTTCATTTGATTACCTATTATTATTTTTCATAAAATTTAATTAACGCTTGCGTACCTAATTCGTCATATCCTTCTTTTGCTAATAACTCATAGTTTTCTAATACTTGTTTTAAAATATTTAAATGTAAATTACTATTTTCAGATTCTTCTAAAGCTAATTTCATATCTTTAATAAAGTGCTTCATAAAGAATCCTGGAGCGTAGTCTTCATGTAAAATTTTAGGTCCAAAAGTATCTAATTGTGCACTTCCAGCAGCTCCTGTTGCTACAGATTTAAGTACTGTATCTAAGTCTAATCCTTTTGCTTGTGCATAGCGAATAGCTTCACACACACCAGATAAAGTACCTGCAATCATAATTTGATTTGCCATTTTACAATGTTGGCCACTTCCTGCTTCTCCTTGATAATTAATATTTGTTCCTACTGCTTCAAACACCTTATGACAAGCTTCATAATCATCTTTGTCTCCACCTACTAAAATAGATAATGTTCCTTTAATAGCACCTGTTTCTCCACCAGTTACTGGAGCATCTAAAACATGAAATCCACGCTTTGATCCTTCTT
>RCNI01000941.1_pt1 | contig 16673 bp, 13 predicted proteins | sample 2041151 | NCBI WGS metagenome assembly RCNI01 (sample SAMN09708214, study PRJNA481090) | feces metagenome | isolation source: feces | place: Antarctica: Albino Rookery | reverse complement strand
CACTTGCTTGACCACCACTTTCCACAAAGAACAGCGTTTCTTCAAGCGCAACCAAAAACTCACCCTTGTCTTGTACACAAGACACAACATTTGTCATGAGTCTTGTTTTGAACACCTCATCATAGTATGAATTCACAATAACTCACCTTCCTCCGATCCATCCGCTTTTTGAATAATAACTTTTCTACGGAAATCACTTGGCGTCATTGCCTGATACTTAAAGAAATTCAAATTAAAGGTCTTCGTGTTCGAATAGCCAACCTCAATCGCAATCCGTGTCACCGATTGATCGGTTGTTTTTAACATCTCACACGCCTTCGTAATACGCACATAGTTCAACAAGGCATCAAAGTTCTTTTCCACATAGTACAAAAGATTGCGATTCATCTCTGTAACCGAAATACCAAACTTCGCCGCCACCTTATCCGCAGTTAGCTTTTCCGTCGCATAATTCTTTGAAATATACTCCGATACACGGAACGCAACTTCCTTATCCGTACGAGCATAGTTGTTGTTTGCTTTTCGATAAATATTTCGATACTCAACCGGTGTTACACCAACCGTTGAAGAAAATGTCTTAGAGATATGACTCGCATCCACAAACCCCATAAGCACGGCAATCTCTTGCAAGGTCAAATCGGTATGAATCAAGTAATCACTTGCCTTTTCTACCCGGATATTCTTTAACACATCACAGAACGTCGCACCTGTTGAATCACTAATTTGTCTACCAATCGAGGATTCACTCATATAGAACACTTGACTCAACTTCTTCAATGTAAGTTTCTCGGAAGAATGGGCATAGATGTAAGAAAGAATGGATCTTGAAGATGTATTCTGTTCTTCTTCCTTTTCTTCTTCCGTTTCGTATTTCATCATCCGATACCGTGTCAATAAGACAAGTAGCTCAGTAATCTTACTTGTAATATACAGCGAAGCCATTGGCTTTTCTTCCGGTAATACAAGCGTTGACTCAACCCCTAATTCATTGCGTAAATTGGTCATGATGAATTCCATTTCTTTGGTTTGTTCCTCATCAAGATACACAACAGGACAAGTCGCATTTAAACGCATCAATTCAGCCACTTCTTCTTCCGCATCATAGGTATCCTTCAATACCGCATTGATGTAGGAATAATCATAGACAATGCGAATAAACTGGAAAGGAATCTCAACACTTGTCACATCGGTAATTTCCCATGGCGTGATCGATACAATGGTATTTGGTTGAATTGCATAATCCTTCCCATCAATATTCATGACTCCTCGTCCATGCTTAATAAACAAAATCCGAGCCGCTTGATGCATCAACGCTTTCGTTGGTTCATCAATGACTTCATAATCAAACGAACATAACTTACTTCGGTCAACCTCCGAGACTAAACCCGTTTGCCAAGCTGCTTTCTTCATAGTTACACCTATTCAATCAGGATGGCGAAACATCCCGGCCTTTCATTAGTACTATTTTAGCACTTTTTGCACAACGAAAAAAAGCCCGCATAGGGAATACGGGCTCAACGAATTCTTATAGAATTGCCATGCAAAGTGTTAGAACAATTGCAGAGAAGGCAGCTAATGTAAGAATCAATTTCTTAGACCAGTTAATCCATACTTCATATGGAACACGAGCCAATGCAAGACCACCCATGATGAATCCACAAGTTGGAGTAAATAGGTTCACAAGACCATTTGCCGCAACTAGGATCATGATGGAAGTTTCTACAGACCAACCCATTTCGGCAACGATTGGCGAAACGATTGGAGCAGATAGTCCAGCAAGACCAGAAGAAGATGGAACTAAGAAGGATAGTGCGATATGTAATAGGTAATCTAGGAATCCGAATAGCCATGAAGACATTCCGGCATTTGTTAGACCTGTTACAGATACGAATACTAAGTAAGAACCTAGGTTTGTTTGTGCCATCAATACAGATGTAGCACGAGCTAATGCGATAACAACGTTAACGCTAATCATATCAGCGATACCAGCCATTACGATATCCACAATCTTGGAACGATCAGGTAGACCAATGAATCCAATGATTAGACCCATGAGTAAGAACCATGTAGCTGCATCGAAGAACCACCATTCACCAAATGGAGTTCCTGTTAGGCAAGAAGACCAAGCTAATGCGTCCGCAACACCTGGGTTTACATCAGGCCATGGAATGAAGGCAAGAATCATTACTACGAATGTGAAGGCAAATAGCCATAGACAAGCCTTTTGTTTTCCTGTCATTTCTGTTGAAGAATTGTCTTGGTTACCATATGCATCCTTACAAGTTGCAAGTTGTTCCTTAGTAAGGATTGAACCACCACCAGCTAATACTTTCTTTGCGTATTTCTTTGTGTATAGTAAGGAAATAATGTAAGAACCAATCCATAGCACAACAGCGATTGTGTACGCTTGTGCTGTGTTTACTGCAACTCCTACAGAAGTAGCAGATTCAATCGCAACACCAGTTGCGAATGGGTTAATTGTGGATCCGAGTACACCAGTACCAGCACCAAGAAGTACTGTTGCACAACCTACAAGTGGGTCCATACCAGCCGTTGTCATAGTAGCTGCTAGAAGGATGTAGAATCCAACGGTTTCTTCACCCATTCCGTATGTTGTACCACCGATTGAGAATAGGAACATAAGAATCGCCACTAGGCTCATTTCTTTGCCCTTCTTCTTACGAACTAATTTTGCAATACCTGCATCTAGTGCACCAGTTGCTGTAACTAATGCAAGGAATGCTCCTAAAGCAAATACGAATCCGATTACTTCACGAGCATCGTCGAATCCTAAGATTGGTGCCATTAAGATTTGTGAAATGGTCGCTTTGGCTACAACGCCTTCTTCGCCATTAATCACGTAAGTCTGACCGTTTGCGCACCATGAAATGATGGCTACGATGAGAAGAACGAGTATTAGAATACCGTAGGTACCTAATTTCTTCTTATTTTTCTTGTCTGCCATATTAGATAGCCCCCTTTGTTTAATTTGCTATGTGGCAAGAAAACGGGTCTAGAGGGTATTCCCTAGTTACCCCCTAAATCCCGATTTAACCTTTTTAAAATGATCACTTCTTAATCACTGTACCCGTTTTGCCTTCTAAAGCTTCAGCAGCACGGTTCAATGAAGTAATAAGTGCTTCGCCGTTTCCTTTGTTGTTTTGAACAAAGTTCATGCAAGCTGACACCTTTGGTAACATACTACCTGGTGCAAATTCACCGGCGTCAATGTATTTTTGGCACTCTTCTAATGAGAGTTCCTTAAGTTCTTCTTGTTCTGGTGTGTTGAAGTGAATGCATACACGATCAACTGCAGTTAGAATCACAAGACGGTCAGCGCCAAGGTCTTCTGCAAGTTTTGAACAAGCATTGTCCTTATCAATTACCGCTGCTACACCACGAAGTGTACCATCTTCATTCTTCACAACTGGGATTCCGCCACCACCAACAGTGATCACGATTGTACCAGCCTTAACAAGTGTTTCTACAACATCGATTTCCACAATTTCAACTGGAAGTGGAGAAGGAACGACACGACGATATCCACGTCCTGCATCTTCCACAAATGTGAAGCCCTTTTCCTTCGCAATTTCTTCTGCTTCTTCTTTTGTTAAGAAGCTTCCAATTGGCTTTGTTGGATGCTGGAATGCTGGATCCTTTTCATCAACTACAACTTGTGTTACAACCGCTGCACAATTCTTCTTGATGCCACGTCTTAAGAGTTCATCACGAATTGCTTGTTGTAAGTGGTAACCAATATACCCTTGTGACATTGCGCCACATTCTGGGAATGGCATATAAGGAGTCTTTCCACCGTTAAGGGAAGAGAATTCCAATGCGTTATTGATCATACCAACTTGTGGACCATTTCCATGTCCTACAATAACTTCATATCCTTGTTCGGATAGATCAACGATTGTTTTCGCTGTATTTTTAACAAGTTCTAATTGTTCTTCTGGAGTCTTTCCTAAAGCGTTACCGCCTAAGGCAATTACTAATCTTTCTGCCATTAGATCGACCTACTTTAGAGTTGCATACATAACAGCCTTGATTGTATGCATACGGTTTTCAGCTTCTTGGAATTGACGAGCTTGTTTTCCTAGGAATACATCGTCAGAAACTTCCATGTATTCAAGACCAAACTTTTCGTAGATTTCTTGTCCTACGGTTGTGTTTAGGTCATGGAAGGATGGTAAGCAGTGCATGAAGATTGCAGTTGGCTTAGCCATTGCCATAACGTCAGCTGTAACAGCGTATTTACCTAATAGGTCAATTCTTGATGCCCAAATTTCATCTGGTTCACCCATAGATACCCAAATATCTGTGTAGCAAACATCCGCGTCCTTAGCACCTTCTTTAACATCACTTGTCAATGTAACAGATCCACCTGTAACTTCACAGATTTCACGGCATGTCTTAACAAGATCTTCTGTTGGCATTAATTCTTCTGGACCACAAGCACAGAAGTGCATACCTAACTTCGCACAAACGATCATCAATGAGTTTGCAACGTTGTTACGAGCGTCTCCGAAGAATGTCAATTTACGTCCACGTACATCACCGAATTCTTGTTTTACTGTCATAATGTCAGCCAACATTTGAGTTGGGTGATATAGGTCAGTTAGACCGTTCCATACTGGAACACCAGAGTATTTTGCTAGATCTTCAACAACTTCTTGTTTGTAACCACGGTATTCAATACCATCGAACATACGTCCTAGAACCTTTGCTGTATCAGCTAATGATTCCTTCTTACCCATTTGGCTTGATTTGCTATCAAGGAATGTTACACCCATACCAAGATCCATTGCGCCAACTTCGAATGCACAACGTGTACGTGTGGATGTCTTTTCGAACAATAGAACGATGTTCTTGTTAGGTAGCCATTTATGTTCTACCCCATTGTCCTTCATTCTCTTGAATTCCATAGATAGTTCAAGTAGGTAGTTGATTTCTTCTGTTGTGAAATCTAGTAGTGTTAAGAAACTTCTTCCTCTAATATTAAGTGCCATTTTATTTTTCCTCTTTCTTTTATTTCTATCAAACACCTCACCAAGAAAAGTCAAAAACTCTATTCAGCGTACCGCTTTATTTCGAAACCGGCATAACCTTGGCTTAGTGCAATTCATTTGCTTTTTGCAATGCACCCTCACGGGGAGAGCCCCCGTGAGTCATTGCATGATTTAACTTCCTATAAATACGTATCAATTACTTGTTACGGTTTAGAGGCATTGACATACAACGTGGTCCACCGCGTCCTCTTGAAAGTTCAGCAGATGGCATAACGTGTAGCTTCACACCATATTCCTTTAGAAGTGCGTTTGTAACTTCGTTACGTTCGTAAACAACAACTTCACCAGGAGCGATTGCTAGTGTGTTGGATCCATCGTTCCATTGTTCACGGTCAGATGCGATCATGTCTGTTCCACCACACTTGATGAGTTCAACATGATCAACACCAAGAGCCTTAGCTAAGATCACATCAGGTGTGTCTTCCATACGTTTTACAGCAAGTTCGCCTGCATTTGCACCAGGTGTAATTTCAAACACTTCAAGTGGTCCCATAATACCTGGGTGAATAGAGAACTTATCGTAATCTAATTGTGTAAATACTGTATCTAAGTGCATGAAGGCACGGCATACAGGAATATTGAATGCTAATACCTTGCGGATCTTAGCGTCCTTATCTGCAAAGATGTTACGCGCAAGATTTTCGATAGCGTCTGCACATGTTCTTTGTGAGATACCAATAGCCAATGTTGTTTCATTTAAGTTTAGGATATCTCCACCTTCAATGTAGAACTTGTCATCACGCTTTGTATATAGATGATCATATACACCTTCGAAGTCTGGATGATATTTGAAGATGTAGTCTGCATAGATTGTTTCACGATTACGTGTTGGGAAGCGCATCTGGTTTAGAGAAGCACCACAACCAATGGAACCGAATGGGTCACGTGTGAAGTATAGGTTAGGCATTGGATCTGCAATTAACTTGCATGGTTCGGAGATCATATCAACAAGTGATGTAGAACCATCGGATCCGATTTCCTTCAATTGGATACCTTCCATTGTCTTAACTACAAGGTCCTTATTATTCTTATAGTTATCTAATAGCCAATGGTAAACCTTTTCTGTCCAAGTAGGTGTGTAGATACCTGCTTCTTTGATCCATTTATGGATGAATTCACTCTTGATTTCTGGGTGAGCATCCAATGTTTCTGCCATGAGATCTTCAAGGTAAACAACTTCAGCACCTTGTTCTTGTAAGATCTGTGCGAACGCATCGTGTTCTTCCTGAGCTACCTTCAAGAATGGGATATCATCGAAGAGTAGTTCTGGCAATGTGTCAGGAGTTAGGTTTTCTAGTTCCTTTCCTGGCCGGTGAAGCATAACTTTGTTCAGTTTTTTGATTTCTGATGTTACATCAATTCCTTTGAATTTTGTCATAGTAACGTTTCCTTTCCTTTTCTGTTTTCGATTGGAGGCTTAGGATCGCGCGCTTCCTGTAAGCGTTTCCAACTGTACCTATATTATAGGCCTCTGATTTTTTAAAGTCGGAAATTTTCGGCCAAATCTTTTGTATAATCTTGCAAATTACACCAAACTTTGTGAAATTTGAACCAAATTTCTCACAATTCAGCGAATTTCATTCGTTTTTCTTTGAAAACTCAAAATATACAATCAACTTCCAACAAACGTCTCTATTCCTTTTACATAAACCATAGTAACACACCTATATCCCCATAACTATAAGGTTATTTATAATTATAAAAATATTCACAAAATATATAACCCCACAAAAACAAGCAAAAAATCAATGAAAATCCCATAACCATCTATCATATACACTTATCACAACGCAAATACTATTAGTTTTTCTTATGTAACCGAATACATAAAAAAACGATCCCAACGGGACCGTTCTTCGATTACATTTGTTTTGGAGCTTCAATACCAAGAAGGTTCAATGCATTCTTCATGGTAATTTCACAAGCCTTCACCAAACCAAGACGTTGGTTTGTAAGTTCAGGATTGTCAGGTAGGTTTACCTTTGTGTTTCCATAGTAGCTATGGAAGTTCTTTGCAAGACCTAAGATGTAGTTACAAATCTTATTTGGCATACGAGTTGCTGCTGCATCTGCTACGACACTTGGGAATTCTGTGATCTGCTTAAGCATTTGAAGTTCTTTTTCATCTGTTAATAGATCATAGTTTGCTTCCTGGTGGAATAGAGGAATTGCTGGGTTGTTCAATACAGAGTACATACGTGTGTAAGCATATTGTGCATAGTACACTGGGTTTTCTGTATTCTTAGAACGCGCAAGTCCTAAATCGAAGTCCATATGTGTTGCAACGTCCTTGGATACGAAGAACCAACGAGCTGCGTCAACACCTACGTCTTCACAAAGTTCACGAATCGTAATCGCATTACCTGTACGCTTACTCATCTTCACTTCTTTTCCATTTTCTGTCATACGAACCATCTGGATCAAGTCTACTTCAAGCGTTCCTTCTGGATATCCTAAAGCAGTCAATGCACAGTTCATACGTGTTACATAAGAATGGTGGTCAGCACCCCAAAGGTTAACCATCTTCTTATAGCCACGTTGATACTTATAAACGTGGTTTGCAATATCTGGAGTTAGGTAAGATAGGTAACCTGTACTCTTACGTAGTACACGGTTCTTATCATCACCGTATTCCGAAGACTTGAACCAAAGTGCTCCGTCTTCTTCATATGTCAATCCCATATCAGCCATCTTAGCTAATACTTCATTGATTCTTTGACTATCGTTTTGATAGAAGAATGTTTCATGCATCCAAGAATCGAACTCACAGCGGTATAGACGAAGGTCATCTTGAATCTTCTTAAGCTCACGCTTAACACCTTCCGCCTTGAAGTAATCCATACGTCCGTCTTCGTCTTTGACATTTAGCCACTTGTCGCCATCCATATCAACGATATCCTTTGCAATACCCTTAATATCTTCTGCATGATATCCGTTTTCTGGAAGTTCATATTCGCCAACGTGTCCAAGTGCTTCATAATAACGAGCAATTAAGGACTTACCTAACATATCGATTTGGTTACCTGCATCATTGATATAGAATTCTCTTAAGCAATTGTATCCACTTGCCTTAAGAATACGTGTCATACAGTCACCCCAACATGCATTACGAGCATGTCCGCAGTGTAGATCACCTGTTGGATTCGCAGATACATATTCCACAAGGATCGATTGATCCTTACCAGAATCGTTGATTCCATATAGGTAATCCTTTTCGATAACGTGGTTAATAATGCCTGTTAAAGCAGACTTCTTTAACTTAAAGTTAATGAACCCTGGTCTTGCAACCGTAACAGTCTCCATTTCTGGAAGACCCTTTGCAATTTCTTCAACAAGACCATTTGCAATATCAAATGGATTCTTTCTTAGGGAACGTGCAAGGCGCATTGCGATATTCGTAGAGTAGTCGCCCATCTTAGGGTCACGTGGACTCTCCACCATCAACATGCTTTCATCTGGTTCAACGTCGAAAACGTTCTTCACAGCAACTTTGACTGCTTCAATAATTTTTTGATCTAATTCATTCATTTGTTTTATTTCTCCTTCTGATAATAACCTTGCACCCTTCCTTAAAAGGGTTACAGTAATAAAATATCACGAATCCAAATAAATAACCATCTTAAAGACACAAATACAACCATAAATAAGCAATTCAAACAACTTTCACACAATTCAATATACAAAAGCAAACAAAATACCTATTCCAACTGTAAATTCTATGTAAATATCGAACCTACACATGCTACACTATAAGCAAATAAAGGAGATCAATTTATGGAAAACAAAAACCTAATCAAAAAATACGTAGCCTTAGCACTATGTATCATCCTTGTTTACTTCTCACTCGTAAACATCCTAACAACCTTCCACGTCATCTTCGAAGTCATCCACGATGTCATTTCCTACTTCACCTTCGGAAACTTACTCACAGGACTACTCACAACCGTTGGATGTGTCTTACGTGCCGTTGCAAGCATTCTCGCGACCATCACCCTCTTCTTCATCTATCAAGAAAAACCAAAAGACATTAACCAAGAAATCTACATGCTACTACCAACATTACTCATCGATGTCATTGGAATTTTCCTCATCAAACTCTTTGAAGGATACTTACTATACATCGAATTCTTCAAAACCGAATTCCTCTTTGTCTTACTCCCAGTTGTTGGTCTAATCGTACTTGACACCATGGAAGAAAACTCCTTCCTATCGGATCTAAGTACACAACACATCAAAGACTCCCTAACAAACGCAGCTGTCTTTGTCATTGACCAACTACAAGCAGCTAAAGAAGACTACGAACGCACTCACCCAAAGAAAGAAAAGCCACAACGTCCTCAACCTCAACCACAAACACAACAACAAACTCAAACAAACGACCCAATCGGTTCAATGCTACAAAGTGCCAACCGTTCCTATGGCTATGTCGATACCAATCGAACACCATTTAAAGTCATCGTCTTTGGCCTATTAACCTGTGGTATATACCGCCTTATTGCTTGGTACTCTATCATTATCGATGTAAACAAAGTCTGCAATTACGATAACGACAACACACCAGGCCTCGTTAAAATCTTCGTATTCTCCATCTTAACCTGTGGCATCTACGAAATCATTTGGGCCTATAACCTTGCAAACCGCATCAAATACGCAGGTGAATATTACAACGTCCGCATCAATGACGATGGAACAAGCTTCCTACTCTTCAACCTCTTAGGACTTATTTCCTGTGGACTCTTCACCCTTGTTGCTTGGATCCACTTAATCCAAAACATCAACCGCGTCTTTGAAGCCTACAACAAAGCAAACGGCTATGTTCAATAAAACAAAGCCCTTCCTAATCGGCTTTGCCATTTACTTCATCTATCAACTCACCAACATCGGTTGCCCCATCCGTTATTTAACCGGAATCCCATGCCCTGGTTGTGGCATGTCTCGAGCAATGTACCAACTCCATCACGGAAACTTCCAACAAGCCTTCTACTATCACCCACTCTTCCCACTCGTCTTTGTCTTTTTACTCATTTACCCATTCCAAAACAAACTATCCACCAAAACCAAAAACACCCTCCTCTACCTACTTGCCGCAATCTTCATTCTCACTTACCTATTGCGCATCTTCTACTACCACTCACCAATCACCACACCAAACCTACAAGAAGGCCTACTCTATAAACTATTAAAGCGATTGATTCCTTGAACCAACCGCTTTTTCTTATGCCTTAATATACAATTCTAATAAATCTAGCGTATTCTTCACACCATCCACATGGCTTCTTTCATAACAATGCGACGCATACACACCTGCGCCAATTAATCCATGCTTCACATTGTATCCAGCTGCTAATGCCGCCTCAGCATCACTACCATAATAAGGATACACATCAATCGCAAAGTCCACACCATTTGCTTCGGCTAAATCCGCCAACGCCTTCGTCACCGAATAATCATACGGACCACCAGAATCCTTCGCACAAATACTCACCTGACGCTCCGTACACTCTAAGCCATCACCTACACAGCCCATATCCACAGAAAGAATCTCTTCCACATCCATTGGCATACCAGCCTTCGCCCCATGCCCAACTTCCTCATAGACCGTAATAAACAAATACACCTTACGCTTTAGAGCATACTTTCCATCAGCCACATCTTTCGCAAGTGCTAACAACATTGCAACCGATAACTTATCATCTAAGAAACGTGACTTAATATAGCCACTCTTGGTAACTGTTGTACGAGGATCAAAACAAACAAAGTTGCCATTTTCAATTCCCAACTTCTTCGTATCCTCTTTGTTAGACACAACTTCATCCAACAACACTTCCATATTCGCAAACGAACGAACAAGCTTATTCGCCTCCCCATTCACATGCACAGACGCATTGTCTAACTGCATAACACCCTCATAGACCTTGCCACTACGGGTATAAATACGACAATTCTCACCCTCCGTACTACTCGCTGATAAACCACCAACACTTGAAATACGCAAGTTCCCATTGCCCTTAATACTCGAAACAACACCACCTAACGTATCCAAATGCGCAGCCAAACACAACGGTTCACCTTCACCACCAAGACAACAAACAACACAACCCTTCTTTGTCAAAGTCGCATCAAACCCCAACTCCTTCAACACATCCGCTGTATATTTTGCAGCCTCATCGGTAAATCCACTCGGTGAATCAATCGAAGTCAACTTCTTTAATTGCTCTAACGTATACTCTACATTCTGCTTCATAAAAACCCTCCATTTCTACCATCATACAATCATCTTACAATCCATTCAATTCCGACAACACAACAACCCGATCACAATACCGTTCCACTAAGTCTAAATCATGACTAATAAACAACATCCCAATCTGTTTCTTACAAACCAAATCCTTCAACACACGCAATAACTCACACGTAGACACAACATCCAACATCGTTGTCATCTCATCGGCCAATACATACTTCGTCTTCGGTCCTACTACACGCGCCAAACAAACACGCTGCAACTCGCCACCACTTAACTCATTTGGCCACTTATCCAACCACGACTTCCCAATCCCAAAGGAAGCTAACACATCATCACTCACATCCCAGCCTTCCTTCAAAATCTTTTCTACCTTCATTCTAGGATTCACAGCCTTTTCTGGATGCTGATGCACAAGCTGTACCGGATGAAACCCACTCACTTTAAAACAATCTTCACCATCCACCAAAACCGAACCCGACTTCGCCTTCAAATATCCACTCAGTAACCGAGCAACCGTTGACTTTCCATACCCACTTGGTGCAACAAGGCCAACAATCTCACCAACCTCAACAGATAAACTCACACCCTTTAAAACATCCACACCATCGTAGTCAAACCAAACATCCTTCATCTCTAACATACAAACCCATCCAACACCATATCCGCAAGTTTTTGCGTATACGCTTCCTTCAAACCATTCCGGTTCACAAAATCATCACGACGAACAATCTCCACAATCCGCCCATCCTTAAAAATCGCAATCCGATCCGCCACCTTCAAACACGTCTTCATATCATGCGATATCAACAAGCAACTCCCAATTTCTTTTTGCTTATTCACAAACCTTACAAACTGCTCTAAACAAACCTCATCCATACCAGGCGTAGGTTCATCCGCCACAAGTACTCGACACCCATTCAAACTCGATAACACAACCAACACACGCCTAGCCATACCCCCACTCAATTCATGCGGATACTTCTCTAACACATCTTCCGATAACCCAAATAACGAAAGACCCTCACGAAGCCTTCTTTCCACAACATCTCGCTTCATCCCATCAAAAAACACTTGATCTTGAATCTTCAAAAGTGGATTCAAAGACGTAATTGCCTGGGGAATAAACCCAACCTCTACTCCACGAACAGATTCAAAGTCCCTCATTGTTCCAGAATACAATATCTCTCCTTGTACCATTGCATTTTCTGGCAATAACCCAAGCAAGGCATGCGCTAACAAACTCTTCCCACACCCACTTGCCCCAAACACAACAAGTACCTCATGATCCTCTAACGTAAACGACACATTCCTCACAACATCCACAACACGACGCTTCAACAACCCCGCATACTGCAAAAAGGAAATCGATAACCCCTTAACCTCAATAAGACTCATACACACTCCTACAAATGATACCGATAAGGATCAACCATCTGCTTCAATAGCCCTCCAAATCGCAAAATACAAACAACTACAACAACCAACAATAGACCTGGAAAGAACGCTAACCACCAAGCACCAAGCCTTAAGTACTGCATACTCTCCGCCAAAATAATCCCAATTGATGGTGTTGATAACGACAATCCAAACCCTAAAAAGCTAATACTTGCCTCATGCAAAATCGCATGTGGAAATAACATCACTGTTCCAACAATCATCTGTGGAATGAGACTTGGCACAATATGATTCCATGCCACATACCAACGACTCTTACCAAGCTTCAATGCAATCTCAATAAACGAACAATTCTTCAAACTTCGAATCTCCGCTCTTAAAATCCGTGTCAAATACGTCCAATGCGTAGCCACAATGCCAACCATAACACCACGCACACCTCGACCCATCGCAACGGAAATAATAATCAAAAAAATAATATGTGGAATCGACAAAAACACATCAATCAAAAACGTCACACAACGATCCACAACTTCCCCACAACTCGCCAATAAAAACGCCAACACAAACGACACAACAACACTCCCAATTGTCGCAACACTGGCAATTTGCAACGACAAAGACAACCCCTTCATCGTTCTTACAAACATATCTCTACCATACGCATCCGTACCAAACACATGCATAAAACTCGGACTTAATAATTTATTTCCAAAATCAATCGCAAGATCTTGTTCGCGAACAATTGATCCATACACAAACACAAACAACACCAATCCCAAGCAACAACCCATCTCAACAAAAGCTTTCGATCTTTTACTCTTCATACACTTACACCCTTACGAACACGCACATCAAATACACCCTGCAACACATCCGCAAGCATATTTCCAACATACACAAATACCGCTGTACATACCGTAATCCCTAACAACAACGGTACATCACCACTCAAACCAGCCTTCACCGCAATCCCACCAAGACCAGGATAGTTAAACGCCGTTTCAATCAACACAACCCCAGAAAACAACTCCGCAAAACTCGCAAACTGAATCGTAATCGAAGGCAATAACACATTCTTAAGACCATACTTCGTAATCAAATCCATGCCCTTTAAACCACGTGACTTCGCATACACAATATAATCACTATGCATGATCTCAATCACCTTTTCTCTTGTATGCATCGTAATCTCCGACACACCAACAAGCACAAGCGTCGTAATCGGTAACACCATATGTGCCATCCGATCCAACAATCCAACATCCGCCTGTACTACACCAATCGGTGAAGAAAACCCAACCGGAACCCACTGCAAGGAAATTCCAAAGACCATAATCAAAACCATTGCCACCCAAAAACTCGGCGTACTCGACATGACCATACAATACCCCTGCACAAAACGATCCACACGACTTCCCTCATAGACACCCGAGACAATCCCAAAATAGACACCAACAACACCTTGTAACACAAAGGCAATCAACATCATTACAAACGAAGAAGAAAACCCCTCAACAATCACCTTAGACACTTCTCTTTGATATACCAAAGACATCCCAAAATCACCATGCAAGACATTCTTCAACCAACTCATATACCGAACAAGAAACGACCCATTCAAGCCCCATTGTTCAACAAGCATAGCCCGTTGTTCAACACTAACACCACGACCCATACTACGCACAAAAGATTGCACCGGATCAATCGGCGCAATCTCCATTAATACAAAAGAAAAGAAGGATACACATAGTACCAACAGCACTACTTGAAACAGCCTTCTACAAACATTCCATCCATTCCACTGTTCCATATGTATCCCCCTTTATTTACTTCCGTTTCCAACTCGAAATCGTATCCAACATCGTCCATCCACCACCATGTGGTTGAACCTTTTGTCTTCCAATTTCTAAATCATCTTTCACAAGATAACAATGGTTCTCATTCACCATCCAAACCCAAGGACAATCCCCCAGGTTCGAACAACCAGTCACACCATCCCATTGTGCCTTTTTAAATAACGCATACGCCTCTTCCAAAGACGCACTCTTCAAGGCTTCATGCAAATAGCCATCCACCACATCATTCTTGTAATAATTCGGATTGTAGTAATCAAATCCACCCATCGAACTTTCATACGTATAGTAAAGCTCTAATGGATCATATCCACCCCAACCAAACAACACCATCTCACTATACATCAGCGGCTCAATCTCTGACCACTCTGCATACACCGGGGTAATCTCAATCCCAATCTTCTTACCCGTTTCAGCAAATGCCAATGCTAAGTTCTCACGATCCTTATAGGCATAATACAAATTCAACTTCGCCACAAGACCTTCCTTACTACGAACACCCTCATCATTGAGCATCCATCCAGCCTCTTCAAGAATCTTAACAGCCTCTTCCACATTGCCATCTTCAAACTTCATCACTTCTTCATTAAACCAAGGCATCCCATCACAAATACTATAGGCCTTACTACCTTGCCCATTCAAAGCTCCATCAATCAAAGCCTGACGATCAATCGCAACATTCATCGCCTTACGAATCGCCAAATCACTCGTAATATCATTTCCAACAACTGCACCTGGTACAATCGCACGCTCATCACTCACTCGACCATCACGCTTTTCCATTGGGAATGTTACTCCACGATTATCCATCGTCTTAACCGTCTCAACATGATACCCATCCACAGAAACATCCACATCACTTACCGGAATCCGCACCACATCAACACTCTTACTACGCGCCAATAACGACGCATTACTTTCATCCACAAACAAGAAGGTAACCTTCTCAAACGGAACAGCCTCTCCATAATAATATGGATTCGGTTTCGTAATTAACTGCTCCCCCTTCTTCCATTCCACAAACGCAAAAGGACCCGTTCCAATTGGGTTTTCCCCATAGGAACTCGAATACGAACCAGAAGGCACAATACCTAAAGATGCCATCTTACTTACAAACGTAATATCCGGCTCATACAAGGTAAATACAACCGTATTCCCACTACCTTCAACTGATTCTAAATTACTCAAATCCACCGAAGAACTACCATCCTTCTTCGCCGTTTCATACGTAAACACAACATCCTGAACACCAAACTCAGTTCCATCGCTAAACTTCACACCATCACGCAACGTAACCGTATAAACCAAACGATCCTCTGACAACTCATATCCCGTTGCCAAATCACCAACAATATTTAAATCCAAATCTCTTTGAAATAACGCACTCTGAAATAACGAAGTCCCATAATGCCCACTTCCCTTAATCGGATCAAACCCACTCTCAGGCTCTTCCCCAAACGCAAGCACTAATTCATTCGCATTTTGAACACTCTCACTCGTTCCACAACCAACCAACAACACACATAAAAGAACCGATACTAAAACAAACTTAAACCGCATACCCATTCTCCTTTACCGAATTCTATTATGTGAAATAATCCACCAACCAACAAGCCCCCTAGGGGGATAAAAAGAAGTCCCACCCTAAGGCAAGACTTCCTTCTTTACTTCATCAATCGAACACAACTCACAACAACACCAACAATCGCACTTACAAGCACCATTGCATAGTGTTTCACGAACATCTGATCTCCTGTAGAAACATCTAATCCATGTCCTGTAGGAGTCTTTGGTTCTTCTTTTACAACATGATGCACAGGTGGAATCTTGTTGTTCACTTTAACAAGCAACTCAACAACTTCATTGTCCACCATTGTCCGGCCATTATGATCGATTGCAATATGGATATCACCTTGTTTATCTTCATAGCCATCTACCACCTTTACTTCCTTGAGTACATATCTATGATCACAAGCTAATACCTTGATGATCTTCTCATCTTTTAAATCATGACTTGTCCATGTATGAACCACTGTATCTGTATCTTCATCAACCAATTCAAACACAGCACCCATCAAACGATGTTTACTTTCATCTACCTTA
>RCNI01000940.1_pt1 | contig 16682 bp, 14 predicted proteins | sample 2041151 | NCBI WGS metagenome assembly RCNI01 (sample SAMN09708214, study PRJNA481090) | feces metagenome | isolation source: feces | place: Antarctica: Albino Rookery | reverse complement strand
TCGCGTAGCTGGCCGAGCGCGCACGATTGGAAATCGTGTATACCCCAAAAGGGTATCGAGGGTTCAAATCCCTCCTTCTCCGCCAAAAACAACCCATCGTTTGATGGGTTGTTTTTTTATTTATCCTGCAGTAAGGAAACTAAAATAATCTAATGTTCCGATTAATATAAAACTTTTTATAAAAAACGCCTGGGTTTCACTTACGAAATCCAGGCGTTTTTTGATAGATATTTTCCGTAATCTTAGCACTGTGCGATGCTTATGCTTTTTCTTCCGGTTTGTGCGTCAGCCTTTCCTGCAACTTCAAAAATCTGGGACGGTTATACCTCTGAATCAGGATATAGGGGATATTAGCCAGAATATAAAGGACTGAGATGATTTTTCCCCAAATTCCAGGCCAGATTCCAATATATGCCAGCCCTGCAATACACAGAAGTACATGGATAAATTCCGCAATGCAAGTTTCTTTAATCATCAGGGGCAAATCTTCCTGATAGTGATGGGTCATTTTCTTTTCCTGCATTATCTGGGGAAAGATTTTGCTCATATCCGGGACTTTATTTTGCCATTTTCGAATACCAAGTGCTTGATAAACCTTCCCTTCGCGTTCCCATAGATATCCCCGATAGGGGAAACAATCTTCATGAAACCAGGAGATCGGCATTAGCCGACCGAGAACAAACGATCCCACACCGATAGCCGCAGTATATATAACGCAGTTAACAAACTCCATAATCAGCCCTCACTTTATACAGGCTTCCCGGTTCTGAAGAATAGAACGCCTAAGCAGTTCGGTCCGCAATGACTGGAAATTGTACTGCCAGCGACTGTTTCAATGACCTGCTCAAAGGGCTGCAGTTCTTTTATTAGGGCTATCACTTTATCTACGATTTCTCTGGGGACTCCGGAGTGGGTTACAAAAATCCGATCATGCTGAATATCGGTTTTTCCTTCCAGACGTCCTCGAACATAAGAGAGGATCGTCTTCTCCATATCTCCCCGATATTTTTTGCCCACATGCATTTTACCATCGGCAACCACAATTTCAGGCCGCAGTTTCAGAAGATTCGCACCAAATGCTGTAAGACCAGAGCAGCGTCCACCCTTATGAAGATAATCGAGCGTTTGAAGCACAAAACTCACGTCCAAGTTCTTTTTCATTTCGTCCAGTGCTTTCACAATTTCCTCTGCTGTATAGTCAGCTGCAGCCAATTCTACTGCAAGCAGTGCCAAGTGTCCTGAACCGGAAGAGAGGTTTTGACTATCCACCACATATACATTTCCTACAGTCTCTGCAGCAATACACGCATTTTGGTAGGTAGATGAAAGTTCACTTGAAAGGCAAATATGAACAATCTCATAGCCTTGCTCAACATACTTACGAAATAGTCCTTCATATTCACCAATTGATACAGCCGAAGTTTTGGGTAATTCTCCTGTGCGGTCTGCATAATCATATAATTCCTGCGCTGTTACATCCACACTGTCATGGCGGAAATCGTCACCCAAGCTGACACCCAATGGCATAACATCAATGTGATATTTTTCATAGATTTCCTTTGTTAGGTCGCAAGTAGAGTCGCAGGTTACTTTAATATTTCCCATGAGATGATCCTCCAATAATTCACTTTCTGAAAATATTATAAATGGGAAAGTTCAAGTATATTTCAACCATTCTTCAATAATTGTTGATACTTTGTTGATTTGAAGTTGTATAATCATGGATATACTGTAAACGATCAGTAATGGCTAATACTATCTGAAGTAAATGAATCGGGAAAACATTGACTTTTCCTTGAAACATTTCTATAATTTCTAAGTAGAACATCGGAATATTGCAACAGAAAGGCAGTTGTGTTTTTATGAAAAAGCTGTTTTGTGGCGGAAACATTTTAACCATGGAAAAAGATCTGTACACTGAGGCTGTACTGGTCGATGACGGAAAGATTCTGGCAGTCGGTTCTAAAGAACAGCTATTAAAGCAAGCAGGGGAGTGCAAAGAGGTAAATCTCAACGGTGCAACCATGCTGCCCAGCTTTATTGATCCGCACAGTCACTTTTTCCAGGTTGCACTATCCCTGCTGCAGGTTTCTCTGAATGAGGTTGATTCTGTAGATGAAATCCGCAGGAGAATCCAGATTTTTATCGAACAAAATCATATTGCTTCAGGTGAATGGATCAATGTTCGCGACTATGACAACAACCTGATGCCAGGTGTCAAAAATCCCACACTGGAGGAATTAGATGCTTTTGCTCCCAATAACCCACTTGTAATTCATCATAAGTCTGGGCACATGGGGCTGATGAATTCTGCTGCACTGAAGTATGTTGGCATTACTGCAGATACACCTTCTCCCGATGGCGGTAAAATTGAGGTTGTCGACGGGAAGCTGACTGGTTATCTGGAAGAGAACGCCTTTATTGAAGCTATTAAAAAGGTGCCTATACCCGCTCCTGATCAGCTTCTGAATGCATTCGTCATGGCACAGGATAAGTACGCATCCTACGGTATCACCACCCTGCAGGATGGCATGGTCATGGAACTGATGCTCCCCATGTACCAGCTTTTACTGCAGCAGAAGCTTTTGAAACTTGATGTAGTACTTTATTCCGGTATTGACAGCTATGATGCCACCCAGAATATGCTAAAAAAATTCCCGGATAATCACCGGCTCAGTTCTGGCGGTCTGAAAATCTTCCTGGACGGTTCTCCTCAGGGACGGACAGCTTGGATGCGAAAGCCGTATAAAGGTAGCGACGATTACTGCGGATACGGTACAATGACCGATGATGCCGTAACTGCAGCCTTCCTGCAGGCAGCTAAGGAAAATGTACAGATACTTTGTCATTGCAACGGTGATGGTGCAGCGGAGCAATTCCTTCGCTGCCTCGAAGAAGCAGAAAAGCAAGCTCCGCAGTTAAAACAGCTTCGCCCCGTGATTATTCATGGTCAGCTGATGGGTATTGATCAGCTGCCTCGTGCCACCAAGTTGGGGGCTATGGTTTCTTTCTTTGTCGCCCATGTATACCATTGGGGTGATGTTCATATCCGTAACTTCGGCAAGGAGCGTGCTGAACAGATCAGTCCCGTCCAAAGCGCCCTGGACGCCGGTGTTAAGGTAACATTCCATCAGGACGCTCCTGTAATTGAGCCGGATATGTTGGAAACAATCTGGTGTGCCGTTAATCGAGTCACCAAAAATGGTATTGAGCTGGGTAAGCAGGAAAGTGTCAGCACATTGGATGCACTAAAGGCAGTCACTATTAACGCTGCATATCAGTATAATCAGGAACATCAAAAGGGATCCATCGTTCCCGGAAAGCTGGCAGACTTTGTAATTCTTGATAAGGATCCTCTTCGGGTAGATATATCTGACCTGCGTCAGCTCTCTGTTCTTAAGACATACAAAGAGGGAAATTGTATCTATTCCAAAGATTAATCGCAAAGATTTTCATTCGTAACCCTGTACGCCCTGCCGAAATCGGCAGGGCGTTGTTTTGAAAGCAAAAAATTAAATATACTGCTGGAATAACTGCAGCAATTATGGTAGACTGAATAAAGATAATTACCAAGCATGCTGTTCTTAATTTTAGGGGAGGAGCCTATATGTTAAAGATTTTAATTGTTGAGGATGATCGGGAACTTCGGCAGCTGTTCACCCATGTCCTATTGAAAAATGGTTATACGGTTGTAGGAGTTTCCAATGGTCAGGAAGGTTTGGATGCCATAGATAACAGTTATTTTGACCTGATTATTTCCGATGTTATGATGCCGGTAATGGATGGCTTTGAAATGGTTCGGCAGTTGAGAGAGTCTGGTAATTCCACCCCTGTTTTAATGATAACAGCAAAAGATACCTTTGATGATATGCGACAGGGCTTTATGTCCGGTACCGATGATTACATGGTCAAGCCGGTTAATGTAAATGAAATGGTTCTGCGAGTGGGTGCACTCCTGCGTCGGGCGCAGATGATCAATGACCGCCGGCAAATTTTAGGAAACACCATTTTAGAATGTGACTCACTTACAGTAATCTCAAACGGAGAAACATCCGTACTTCCTCAGAAAGAATTTATGCTTCTTTACAAGATGGCATCTTACCCCGGACGAATTTTTACCCGGCAGCAGTTGATGGACGAAATTTGGGGATATGACAGTGAAAGTGATACTCACACCGTGGATGTTCATATCGGCAGACTTCGTGAGCGATTCCGTGATAATACAGATTTCAAAATCGTAACCATGCGTGGAGTAGGGTACAAGGTGGTAAAGCTATGAAACAACGAAAAAACAAGAACCCCAAGCTTTCCATGCGTCTTTTTCTCATTCTCTTTATTATTTTGGAGCTATTTCTGGTGGATGTGCTCTCCACCGCCGCAATCGCATTGCTGTCCCATTATTCTCTGGTAATCGGCTCTTTTGCAAAATCCATTTCTCTTGTTGTAATCAGTGTGGTGATGGGCAGTACACTTACAACCTTTATGGCAACCTTTTTCCTGAATCCTTTGTTAAAACTTGGGGCTGCCATGCGAAAAGTGGCGCAGGGGGATTTCAGTGTTACATTGCCCACAACCCATGTATTTCCCGAAATTCGCCAGATCAATCAGGACTTTAATTTGATGGCAAAAGAGCTGGAATCCACCGAGATACTTAAAACTGAATTTATTTCCAATGTCTCCCATGAATTTAAGACCCCCATCACTGCCATTGAAGGATACGCAACGCTCCTGCAGGGCGCAGATGAACCCGAAAACTCCGAGCAAGGAACATACATACAAAAGATTCTTTTTAATACCAATCGGCTTTCCAAGCTTGTCGGAAATATTCTGTTGCTTTCCAAGGTTGACAGTCAGGGAATTCAATCTAAACTTTCTACCTATCGGCTAGATGAGCAAATTCGCCAGTCTATTTTGTCTTTGGAGCCAAGATGGATAGCAAAGAACAACGAATTTGATGTGGATCTGGAACGGATAGAATATACTGGAAACGAAAATCTACTAATGCACGTTTGGACTAACCTGATTGAAAATGCAATCAAATACGGCCCAGAAGGTGGTCTGATTTCCTTAAAACTTCGAAAAGAAAACGAATCAATTCTATTTACCATAGACGATGAAGGTCCAGGAATTCCCCAGGACGCATTCAAACATATTTTTGACCGTTTTTATCAGGCAGACAGTTCTCGAAAGGCAGAAGGAAACGGTTTAGGATTAGCTCTGGTCAAACAGATCCTCAGTATATCAGACGGAGAGATTTATGTAGAAAATCTTCCCAAAAAAGGCACCCGCTTTACAGTTCATCTCTATACTTAAGCAGCTAAATTCTTCACTCAAAATTTTAAAGAGATATGGTATAAAATGTGCAGTCTTCAATATGGAGGCTGCATTTTTATATAACAGCGCCGCCAGTGGGATTCCCACTGGCGGCTGTCATTCATTATTTCTTATTCTTTTCGTTCTTTCTGCGTTTTTTCTTCTTAACGGAAATCACAATGATAATTACAGTTAAGAGGATTAAGCTTGCAGAAATAACAATCAGAAGCCAAATACCATCATTGGCATCAGTTTCAAGAAGGCAAATGGCCTTTGCATCACTGTCAACCGAGAATACCAGATAGCTGCCATCCGTCTGAGCGGCAACACTATTCCAAGTTTCATCTGCCCCCAATACCATTATAGCTGCGTGATTCGCTGCAAGACTTGCAGGAAGCGCTAAATGGAGCCTAATGCTGCCAGTCTCAATTAAGTGGGGAAGTGCCCATGCTTCCAGCGGTGTTTTTCTTTCTTCCGCCAAGGCAGGAATCTCTGTTGACTCCAAATGGATCCGATCAATCTGATCAAACTGTCCCTCGGCCAGCAGCAGCGGAGCACCATCATCTCGGAGCACATCGCTTGCAATAACTGTTTTATTTGGAAGATACTCAGCTTCCCGAATCATATCAAAATAGATATGTTCCATGTCAGTGTCTTCCGCAGCAGACCACCGAGCCACATATCCCTCTTTAGAAGGGAGAATTGGCATCTTAGCAGGATCAAAAGCTTCTCCCAGAGGAATACTAATTGTTTCCACATTACCATTTTCAAACCGGAAACTTACAGTCGATTCCCGGAACTCTTCCGGCAAAGCGCTATGAGACAAAAATTCATCAATTGAGAGGCTCTGTGCGACGCCGGAATAATCAATGCCATCAATACCTCCGATGGCTTCTCCAATATCCAAATAAAAGTTATTTGTGGCGGGTGAAGTTACAGAGGTGTCAAGCTGCTCGCCCGTGCCAAGAATGCAGCCCAGCTTTTCTGATCCATCCCGAATGTCTGTCAAACTCAGGCAGTCAGTAACCAACGATGCACTTCCTGCGATGCCACCTACATACCGTTCGCCGAACAGTTCGCATTTTGCGGCGCAGGAACGGATAAAGCCATCGCTGCTTCCTGTAATGCCGCCTACAAATTCAGCGTTCTCTGCATCCAGGCGACCAGTATTAACACAGTCTTTCATTAGCCCAAGCAATGCCTGGCCAACAATGCCGCCCACATTCTTTTTCTTAGCAGAAACAGGCGCAGAGTTGGAAGAATCCAGTATGACAGCCCGAAGCTCACTGTCAAAGTTCATGGAATGATTCCCCGTGATTTGGAGGCTGTCTTCGGGATCCAGATCATTTTCCCAGGAAACCGCACCTACAATACCGCCAATGTTTAAATCACCCATAACAGGCCCATGATTCGCGCACAAGGACACTTTTCCAGTAAGGTCATCAGGCGTGTCTGTGTCAGAAATATCGGTAATTCTCCCTCCCAGTGTTTCAGATGCATTACCCAAAACCTGCGACATGGATTGTATCTGATTGGTTATTGCCTGAATATCATTGGAAAGAGAAGTCATGCCATCCTTTGCCGAAACCGAAATAGTATCCATGGTACCCTGCATATCGCCAATGCTACTTGTCAAAGTATTTTTAGCCGCCAGCAGGCTATCTGCATCGGGAAGATGCGGATTTTCCGGACTGGGAATCAACTGTTCCACCGCATTCATAGCTGTTTCTGCGTCTCCTCTAAGAGCTGACACTTGGCTATTGATATTTTGGACATTGTTGTGCGCATTTGAGGAAGCTTGATTTGCAAGAGCAGAAGTAGACGCAAGCTGCTGCTGGAGAATCTGCAATGTATCTTCGGTAAACTCAATCTTTGTTATCGGCTCCATTTGGCCAACAATTCCACCGACATCCTTCCGCCCTGAAATCTGAGCATAATTGGTGCATTCAGTCAAAAATCCTTTTTGACTGCCGGCAATACCACCGATGTTATATCCCATATGCTGATACCCGACAGTCCCATAATTATTACAATTACGAATCACACCCGTCGTAGTGCCGGCAATACCGCCAACATCCGTAACGGTATTTGCAGATTCTGTTCCCAGGATGGTAGAGGTATTGATGTCAGAAAGAGCAATGCTGTTTTGCGTTGCTTCTGCATTGATTTCTGCATCATTCCGGCATCCGCGGATCAAGCCCTGATTTTCACCTGCAGTACCACCAACAAAATGACTGCCATGAATAATGCCCGAAGTGCCGGAATTTTCAATGATTCCGGAAACCTGATTGACTCCGGCAATGCCGCCGATATTTTCACTTCCGGAAACTTCGCCTTCAAAATGACAGTTAATGATTTTACCTTTGTTGCTGCCCACAACTCCACCAACTGTATTCCGACTGCCTGTCGGCTGGATACTGCCACTGATCGTTAAATCTGATACAGTAGCATTTTCTCCCAGATAGCGGAAAAAGCCCTGAACAGATCCCTGCGCATCAAGCGCAATTCCGGTAATCTTATGGTTATTTCCGAGGAAAGTACCATTAAAAATGGAAATCGGCTGGAATTTGTGGTCACTTAGATCCAAGTCTGCATCTAAACTTACTGTAAGATTTTCACTGTAAGAATCCAAAATACAGTTCTTAGAGAATTCTAAAAAATCATCAATATTAGAAATGGAAATATTTGCATCAGTCGATTGCGTTTCATCCGCAAAAGCAGGGACTATTACAGAAATCAGCAGGCATGCCAAAAGCACCAATATCAAAACGGATTTGCAACGTTTATTCATTTTCTGTACCTCCTTCAATGGATTGCTGATCATCAGTTGTAATGGTTGCGTTGAGATCACCTTGAAGGACACCGTCGAAATCAGCATCCACCATACCGGAAATATATCCCTTGACATGGCCATGCAGCTTCATGTTGCCCGTCCCGCTTTGTGGTTTACGCAGTTCGATGCCCTTCAGCTGGAAACGAGTCCGCTCAATGATAGAATCGCCCAGCACCAAAATTGCAGGAAGGACACAGAGCACAAGAATAATAGAGATGATCGTACCACGGCCAAGGCAGGTACCCATAATGGAAATAACAGGGTTTGCAGACAAGTTTCCGATCAGGAGACCGGCTGCTGCCATGATCGTTCCGGAGGTGAAAACTGTAGGGAATGCTGCGTTCAGCGCCTTCACAATTGCTTCTTTATGTGGGTATCTGGATTTTAATTCCTGATAATGACTGGAAATCACAATCGCATAATCGATGTTTGCGCCCATCTGAATGGCATTAACAATCAGGTAGCCCAAGAAATACAAAGGCTGATTCATCAGTGTTGGGAAGGAGAAGTTAATCCAGATACTTCCCTGAATCACAATAATCAGGAGAACGGGGAGTCCCACAGATTGGAACGTAAACAGCAGTACCAGAATAACAAAAAATGCAGATAGAATACTGATTAGCAAATTGTCATCAGAGAAAGAAGCTGCCAGATCACGAGAGCTTGTAGAGTTGCCTACAACATAGTAGTCGCTTTCGTAGTATTCACCCAAAATACTGCGAATTTTGTTCAGGAAATCAAAGGTTTCTTTGCTTTCTTCCGGAAGGTTCAAATATACAACCATGCGACTGTAGCGATCACTCCGCAGCTGAAGCTGTGCACTTTCAATCTGATCAAACAGTTCTTCAGCTGTATCCTTCAGTTCACCTTCCAAAAGAATATTATTGCTTTCCAGCTTATCCTTCAGAAACAGGCACATGTCGAACAGAGGGACGTCATATTCAGAAAGTCCACTGAGAATTTCGCCGTATTGATCCTGTTCCAGGGCATAGGCAGTATAAAGTGCCTGTGCTACTTCATAGTCAAGTCCGATGAGTTCAGACAATTCACGAGGTGTCAAAGAATCTGTAAGATGGTAACCATCTATAATTTCCATTCCAGCCAAGGCCATCGTGCCCTTAACTTCCGGAAAAGTTTCCAGTTCCTCAACGATTGCTTTTTCAGCCTCGTAGTTACCACTTGGCACCACCAGTGCAACCATATTACCGTCACCGAAGGTGTCTTTAATTTTAAATTGCGCCTGCTGCTGAGCAGACATTTTTGCTGTTTTCACATTGTTATAGCTGTAGCAGTAGGGGCATCGATTGGACAAATAAAATGCACCAACCAGCAAGACAGAAAAGATAACAGGCATGATATACCTGGTTGCTACAGCAAATTTACCCATAGCTGTGATATTAGGAAGCAGCTTTTTGTGTTTAGTCTTGTCAATCAGTGGGCTGAACAGGACCAAAAGCCCGGGCATAAGTGTGAACACTGACAGGAGGCTCAAAAGCACCGACTTAATCAGCACAACAGACATATCCATTCCGATTGCAAACTGCATGAAGGAAAGTGCAATCAAACCGCTGATTGTGGTAAGAGACGATGCACTGATTTCCGGAATTGCTTTGGAGAGTGCATCAATACAAGCTTCTTTGGTATTTTTAGTTTCATGCTCATCAGAAAAGCGATGGCAAAGGATGATGGCATAGTCGATAGCCAGTGCCAGCTGCAATACTACAGCGATAGAATTGGAAATAAAACTGATCTTGCCACAAAGGAAGTCTGTCCCTTTGTTGAGAAGCGCTGCTGATCCAAATGTGATCAGCAGTACAGGTACTTCAGCATAAGAGCGGGAGGTAAGCGTCAGAACCAAAATAATAATTGCTACCGCCACCAGAAGAATAACTGCCATTTCCTTCTGAAGCTCCGCGATCTCATCTCTGCCAATCATAGTATCATAGGAAACATCATAGCCACTCAGCTGCTCCTGTATTGTTTCCATGGCTTTTGCACAGATAGGATCGTCAATCTCCCCGCTGAAATTCAGATCGTAAAGTGCAGATGCATTCCGATAATGGTCCTCACTATCGTCAAATGATACAATCTGTATTCCCTCAACATCTTGCAGAATATCCCTTATCTGCTCTGCAGTTTCATAGGTAATATTCGACACCATAACTCTGGCTGTTGCATATGTAGTAAAGTTTTCATTCATAGCAACAATACCTTGCCTGGTTTCTGTATCCGCTGGCAGGTAAGTGGTCACATCATTTTCAACCTCTACCCAATTCATGGAAAACAAACTGAAAATCAGAGCAAATCCATATAGCAGAAAGAAAAGAGTCTTTTTTTCTACAATGAAAGTAGCCAGTTTTCGAATAAAACCGTTTTGAGCTTTCTCGCTTTTCATAATTTCCTCCTTGCATAATACTGACTGGAATTTTACTTCAGGAAAAACAACTATATGTAAACATAAAATCAACAATTGTTGAGACTTGGTTGAATCCTAGTTGAAAGTTTATTTGTAATATTATACTATAAAAGGGAAGACTAAGAATATGGTGCTTGGTGGCACCGCATGATCCATAGGAGTTTGAAAATGAAAAAGATATTGATCCTCTCCTGCAGCACCGGCGAAGGTCACAACAGTGCTGCACATGCCATTGAAACTGTGCTTACTCGTCAGGGAATTTCCTGTGAATTGGCAGATCCTGTTTCTTTTCAAAGTCAGCGCACGCAGAACATGGTAGCATCTCTTTATAACGATACCATTCGGAAAGCACCGGCAATCTTTGGCGCTGTTTACAAACTCGGTGACATGTATTGTGCATCTAAGCTACCATCGCCTGTTTATTGGGCTAATTCCCGTTATTCCAAAGCATTAAAGGAATATATTCTAAAAAATGAATTTGATGCCGTCATTTGTACCCACCTTTACGGTATGGAAGCAATGACCGCAATTCGCAAAGATTCCAATTTTAAAATTCCCAGTTTTGGTGTTTTAACGGATTATGTATGCATTCCATTTTTAGAAGAAACCGATCTCACACGCTTCTTTGTTCCCAATCAGGAAACAAAAGACTACCTGATCAGCAAAGGGAAGTCTGAAAACCAGGTTACTGTAACCGGGATACCGGTAAATGAAATGTTCACTGTGCATCGCAGCAAAGAAGAAGCACGAAAACTGTTGAACATCGACATGGACAAGCATGTATTTTTGGTAATGACCGGCGGCGTTGGCTGTGAAAATATGGAAAGCCTGTGCGTAAAACTTTTAAACGGATTGCTGGAGAATGATCAGATGATCGTTCTTACCGGAAAGAATGACGCACTAAAGGAAAAACTTGACAAAAAATATGCTGGTGATTCCAGAATCTGCGCAGTAGCCTTCACTCGACAGGTAGCCGATTATATGGCCGCATCGGATGTAATGCTTTCAAAGCCGGGCGGACTTTCCAGCACAGAGGCTGCTGCAGCCAATATTCCACTGGTACACATTCATGCAATCCCAGGGTGTGAAACCTACAATGCCAAATACTTTTCACAGCACGGAATGTCTTTATATGCTTCCAGTGAAACAGATGCCGTAAATAGTGCGCTTTCTTTGGCTCACAATCAACAAGCCGCTGAGGATATGATGCGCAAGCAGCGGGAATATATATATCCCGATGCTGCAAATCGAATTGTGGAGGAGGTAAGGAAGGCATGTTTGGCAGCAAAATAGTTCTATGGCTTTTATACATTATCGGTGGATTTTTACTTGGCAGTATGATGTTCAGCCAGTGGCTTCCGAATCATTTTCTCAAAAAAGATGTTACGGATCTCAGCGACGATCAAAATCCAGGGGCAACCAATGTTTTCATTACCTGCGGTCCCGTATGGGGGCTTCTGTGTCTGAGCCTTGATATGATGAAGGGCTTTCTTCCTGTATATCTCGGTTTCCGTTTTCTGGATCCATCCAGTTTATGGTTTGCTCTGGTTATGGCCGCCCCTGTGGTTGGGCACGCCGTTGCACCACTCAATTCGTTTCATGGAGGAAAATGCATTGCCACAACATTTGGCGTACTTCTTGGACTGTTTCCTCTCACTCACATCGTGCTTCTTCTGGCTGGCATCTATTTAATTTTTTCTACGGTACTGAAAATCAATCCCAACCGAATTCGCAGCATTGCGGCATTTGGACTTTTCGGCTTAATTTCACTCATCAGTTTAATTTATCACAATCAATACGCCATTGCAATTGGCTGTATGCTGATCTCGCTGATTGTCATTATGAAACATTCAAAATATTTTGCAGAGAGAAGCTGGAATGTTGTAGTACACAAAAACATTTAATATTTAAAAAGCAGGCTGGTATATCAGCCTGCTTTTTAGCATCATCTGGCTCTCAGCTGCCAAAAAGCAACAGCACTGGCCGCCGCTACATTAAGGGAATCCACATTGTGTGCCATCGGAATTTTTACGGTATAATCACAATGGGCAATTGTTTCTTTGCAAAGTCCATCCCCTTCGGTTCCCATAATAATTGCCAGCTTTTCTTCCGCCATAAGGTCTGGGTCATCAATACTTACGGATTTGTCAGAAAGCGCCATAGCGGCAGTTTTAAACCCCATCCCATGAAGCAAGGAAAGCCCGGCATCCGGCCAATCAGCTGCTTCCGCACCAATTCTAGTCCAGGGCACCTGAAAGATTGTTCCCATGCTGACACGAACAGATCGGCGATTCAGGGGATCGCAGCAGGTAGGCGTCAGCAGCACCGCATCCATATTGAGCGCTGCCGCAGATCGAAAGATTGCTCCGACATTGGTGGAATCTACAATACCTTCCAGCACCGCAACCCGTTTGGCGTTCTTACAGAGTTGTTCCGGAGAAGGTACTGCAGGACGAACCATCGCACATAAGATGCCTCGGGTAAGCGTATATCCAGTGATAGACTGGAGCACATCTCTGTCAGCGGTATAAACCGGAATATCCCCGCAGCGTGCAAGCAACGCAGCTCCCTGACCCTCAATATGCTTTCGTTCCATCAGCAAAGACAGTGGTTTACATCCTGCATCCAGTGCCCGGTCAATAACCTTTGGACTCTCTGCAATAAAGATACCTTTAGACTCTTCCAAACGATTACGAAGCTGCGCCTCAGTCAAGCGAGTATAAGCTTCCAGTTGAGGATCACATAAGTCTGTAATTTCGATGATGTTCGCCATAATGGCCTCCCGATAAATGTAATAATTACAGTATACACAGGAAAACTTTTTCTGTCAAAGTCATATCTGACAAATGTGGCGCATAAGATATACAGATGGCAGAAATCGAAGCTTCGTTTCTGTGGAATGTTTAAATTCTATTCACCATTTCCTCCAAAAACATGGTATACTAATTACAAAGAAGGGTGAATTCGAGAAAGCCGATGCCGTGGAAATATTCACGGATATGCAGACGGTGGACTCGTGACAGAATTTGCCTGTAGAAGTTATTAATCGGCAGCGGCTCCTATTTAGCCGCTGTCTTTTTTTGTTTATAGAATCAATCCAGTGCCTTGATCAATATCCAGCACTGCCGAATATTCCTGGCAACAGTAAAAACAAGCGCTCGGTCAAACCCGAGCGCTTGTCATATTACTCCTAATAAAAAAGATTACTTTTCTGAACGATCAAGATCATGAATTACATTCTTCTTACCCAGATAAGCCAGAATATAATCTCCCATAGCAATTAACATAAATACAGCATCAACACCAGCGATGATATTCACTATGACAGGGGAGAGGGTAGGAACCAATACCAGGAAGATCAGGCTGACGAATAACACGGTAGTACTAACCTTACCACTAAAGAGTGCCCCATCCAGCATACGGCCCTTACGCAGATTAACCCAACCTGCAATAAGCTGAAAGCCCTCTTTAACGACAAATAAAGCACACAGCAGCCGAAGCGATGGATACTTAACCGCAAGACAGATAATCAGCGTAAACTGCGTTGCTTTATCCGCGATGGGATCAAGAATTTTTCCTAATGTAGAAATCATATTGAACTTTCTTGCAATTTTACCATCAATCATATCCGTTAGACAGGAAACCGCAAGAATGGCTGCTGCGATAAAGTAATCTGCGGCCGCATCGGCATGCAAATAGATCGTCATGTATACAGGAATCAAAACCAGACGAAGCAGACTCAGCAAATTCGGTATGGTAAATATCTCTGTCTTCCAATTCTTGATCAATACGATCCCCTCCGCTTAATATCATTGATACGCACAGACACTGTATCATAGATAGTATATGCAAAAACAGTTTTCAAATCAAGTAAATTCAGAGAAATTCGTGGAAATTTAATAATTATTGCATTTAGAAGCGGTTTTGATGTACAGCAGACATAGTAAACTGCATGGATAAATTTTGCCATGTGACACGGTCTAACTCACCCGTTTGTGGCAGACCGGACAGCTCCTGAAATGCCGCCACCGATATTGCTGTTTCCTGATCCCAAACTCCGCTGATAGGAGGCGCAAGTAAATTGCCGTGCTCTTTTGAAAGGACTGTCAGCATACTTTGCAGGAGGTAGAGATATGGGTTGCTATCACCCAGTTGAAAAACAACCCCCGGTTCCATCACAATCTCAATTGGCGTTGCCTTTCCTACCTGCACCAATGCTGTGTCGTAAACAGACAGAATCTTTTCCCAAGTGATCTGATTGGTAATGCCAGTCTGTGGCAATCCATACTTCCGTTGGAATGCTGTAACCGCTTGCATTGTTTCCGGTCCATAAATACCGTCCGGAATAACAGATGGGATTGAGGTATCGTCTATTGCAATCACACGCAGCATCGTCTGGACACTCCGTACAGGTTGACCTACAAAAGATTCTTCCGGTCTCATCGAACCACCTCCTGGCTAACTGGATCTTGCTGTCCAAATCCCAGATCATGTCCTGGAAACTGGCGCATCGTAGACTGCCGTGCTGCAGGAACAACCGTAAGCTGCCGTGATTTTGGCGTTTTTGCAGCAAAAGCAGGAACTGCCAAACCGCCTTGCGATTTATAAAATTTGGAACCATCCCGAAGAGTGGTAGTTTCTATTCCTGAATATTGATTATAAATATGCTCCCAAGTAGCGGCATCTACCACGCCGGTTTCCGGAAGGCGGTATCTCTGCTGAGTTGCAAGTACAGCATTTCTGGTTGCAGGGCCATAAATTCCATCAATTGTAAGATTCGGTATTTCTGGTATATAGGATGCCAGCACCGAAAGCATATACTGCAGCTGCCGAACCTTTTCACCGGAACTCCCTATTTGTAAAGAGCCGGGAGGATTCCAACTGATTGCATAAAACTGCTGTCCCTTGCTCCGTAGTTCTGCAAGTTTATTGACTGCTGTGTAAATGCGTACCAGTTCGTACCAAGTCGCTTTTCCCACAATCCCATCTGGTACCAATCCGAATATTTTCTGAAAAGCTTTGGTTGCAGCCAATGTCCTTGGTCCAAAAATTCCGTCCGCTTTGTCAATTTTTGGAATAGCGGGATAAGACTGGCCAATGCGGTTCAGCGATGCCTGCACAACGACAACATTCGGTCCAGTAGACCCCACTTTCAGGGGTGTTCCCGGATAGGATGACACATTGCCTCGGATCGGCGCATCTTTTACTACCTCTACGTTCCCATAGTAGCTTTTTATGATTTGTTGGTCAGAAAGCCCTTGCTGTGCCAGTTTCTGGCTGCCCCATTGACTAAGGCCTTCGCAGGTTACGGTAGTTCCGTTACAGAATTTAGCTGCCAGTGGTTCTACAAATCCCGGGCGTTTCAAATAATCATTAAACAAATCATCTACCAATCGAGATATGTTCTCAAAATACCCTCGTCCGTTTACAAAAGCCTGATCAAATGCAGTGGAGCTGGTAATATCAAACGGATACCCTCTGCTGCGGTAAAACTCCGTATAAACTCGATTGAGTGCAAAGGACACAATTGCCATAATATTCGCTTTCAGGGCATCTTCATCCCAGGTAGGATAAATTTCGCTGGATGCAACATTTTTTACATAGTCTGAAAAGGGGAGTGTAACATTGGCTGCGCCAGATGACGGAGGGCCTAAATGAACAGTGATTCTCTCAGGTATATAAGGGGTAATGGCAGGCATATCATCCCTCCTATAAGTTTTGAATCGGAACTTGCATAATCTCTGTCCGGTTCCAGGATTCAGGAAGTTCTGACAATGGAATCATTTTCAGGTTTATTTCATTAACGACATCCGCAAAGAGCTGTACATTTTCAACCTCAATTTGTTCGTAATCTTCTGCTCGTGCATAAATGTTTACTTGAGTAAATGGAATCACACCAGTACCCGGGGATTGACTTTCCGATGCATCTGGCACCGGTATGGAAACCGGCGTTTCCAATTTTCCGCTCTGATTTGTCAGTCGCATTGCCAGCACATCCCCTTGGGGATCCGTAATTTTAATTGTAGCATTTTTAATGGGTATCAAAGCACTGCTGGTATATGTATGCACCTGAACATAGCCATTAGACATCAGGCAGATTCCTCCTTTCAAAATGTTAAA
>RCNI01000938.1_pt1 | contig 16700 bp, 13 predicted proteins | sample 2041151 | NCBI WGS metagenome assembly RCNI01 (sample SAMN09708214, study PRJNA481090) | feces metagenome | isolation source: feces | place: Antarctica: Albino Rookery | reverse complement strand
ACATCGTCGCCGGCAGCGTATCCAACCGGCGAAACGACAACATATACAACACCGCCATGGTGTTTGACCGCACCGGCGCCTGCATTGCCTCCTATGACAAAACCCACCTCTTCTCCCCCATGGGTGAGCACCTCAGCTACACCCCCGGCGATCACCTGTGTCGATTCCAGCTGGACGGTGTAGACTGCGGCCTGATCATCTGCTACGACATCCGCTTTCCCGAGCTGACCCGAAGCCTGACGGTGCCGGGTTTGGATCTGCTCTTTGTGGTTTCTCAGTGGCCCGGCGTGCGGACGGCCCATCTGAGAACGCTGACCACCGCCAGAGCCATTGAAAACCAGATGTTCGTGGTTTGCTGCAACTCCTGTGGCACCGCCGAAGATACGGTATACGGCGGCAGCTCCGCCGTGATTGACCCTTGGGGCGAAACCATCGCTCTCGCCGGAACGCAGGAAGAAATCCTGATGGGTGAATGCAGCATGGACACCCTCGACAAAATACGAAGCACGATTCCTGTGTTCCGGGACAGACGACCGGAACTGTACCATATCTAACGAGAAAGAAGGACCTCCTATGACTTACGAAATCCCGGTAACCAGAACCACCAATCCCAAGCCCCGTCCTGCCGACGAATCTCAGCTGGGGTTTGCCAAATACTTCACCGACCATATGTTCGTCATGGAATATGACGAGGGGCAGGGCTGGCACTCGCCCCGTGTGGTGCCTCATGCTCCCTTCCTCATCGAGCCTGCCTCCGCTGTGCTGCACTACGCTCAGATGATGTTTGAGGGTATGAAAGCCTATCGCCGTCCCGACGGCAGCGTGCAGCTGTTCCGCCCGGACATGAACATCGCCCGCATGAAGAACACCTGCGAGCGTATGTGCATGCCGGAGGTTCCCGGCGACCTGTTTCTGGCCGGACTGAAAGCGGTCATTGAAGCCGACAAGGACTGGATTCCCCACGCCCCCGGCACGGCGCTTTACATCCGTCCCTTCCTCTTTGGCGACGAGGTTTCCTTCTCCGTACTGCCCGCCAAGCACTACAAATTCATGATCATCCTCAGCCCCACCGGCTCTTACTATGCCGCCAACGACGGCGGACTCAGCACCACCCGCATCTATGTGCAGGACAAATACATCCGTGCTGCCAAGGGCGGCACCGGCTATGCCAAGGTGGGCGGCAACTACGGCGGCGGCATGCGTGCCTCTCAGGACGCCATCAAGTATAACTGCAAGGATGTCCTTTGGCTGGACGCCGAAGAGCACAAGTATGTGGAGGAGATCGGCACCTCCAACGCCTTCTTCATGATCGGTGACGAGGTCATCACCGCACCTCTGGACAGCGGCACCATCCTCCCCGGCATCACCCGAAACTCCGTCATTCAGCTGCTGAAGAAATGGGGCGTCAAGGTTTCCGAGCGCAAACTGTCCATCGACGAGGTGGTAGCTGCCGCCAAAGACGGCTCTCTGAAAGAAATCTTCGCCTCCGGTACCGCCGCTGTGATTTCTCCCATTGGCTGGCTCTGTGTCAAGGGCACGGATGTGCAGGTGGCCGACGGCAAGGTCGGCCCGGTCGCACAAAAGCTCTACGACAATATCTATGGCATGCAGACCGGCACGGTGGAGGACACCATGGGCTGGACTTATCCCCTTGGCTTCTGATTCACAAGCACTTCCTTCCAACAAAATCCCCGGTTCTTACACAGAACCGGGGATTTTGTTCGCTCCGCATATGGAAAACCCGGACCTCTGCCAGAATTAGCAGAGGTCCGGGTTCAGTTTATCCACAGAGAAATTAGGAGGCCTTGCCGCTCTCCTTCATATACTTTTTCGCGTCTCTCAGGAAACTCCAGACAATCAGCACCATCACCGCACCGATGGGGAATGCGGCCACAATACTGACCGACTGCAAATTGCTCATGGAGCTGTCTGCGAAGATCAGTGCAATGGGCAGCAAAATCAGGAGGATGCACCACATCAGCTGGATCAGCTTGTTGGGCTGCTCATCCGACTTCAGCCGATGGTAGCTGTAACAGGATGCCGTCAGTGCAATGGAGTCAAAGGAGGTGGCGTAGAAGGCAATCATAGTGATGAGAACCACCGCCAAAACCACCGGTGCCAGCGGCATAGTGTCAATAATGGAGGTAATCAGCTGGTAGGTGTCACCGGTCTGCTGGAACTGCTCCAGCAGGTGGGTGGCTCCGGACATCTCCATGCCCATGGAGTAGTTGCCCAAGATGACAAAGCTGGAAATCGTAGAGCCAACGCCAAAGACATAGCCGCCCAGAATGGTCTGACGAATGGTCCGGCCTCTGGAAATGCTGCCGATGAAGAAGGGAGCTGCCACGCACCAGACCATCCAATAGGCCCAGTAGTAAATGGTCCAGTTCTGGGGGAAGAAGCTGGTTCTGCCGGGATCGGTATAGGTGGCAAGCTCAAAGAAGTTCTGCACCATTCTTCCGATGGAGGAGAAACCGGTTTCCACAATGTATCTGGTCTGTCCGCAGAACAGCAGCACATACACCAAAAGGTCAAAGAACAGGTAAATGCAGACCTTTGCCAGCCAGCTGATGCCCTTAAAGCCGTGGAGCAGAGAGTAAGTGTAGATGACGCAGGTGATAATCAGAATGATGATGGTCACCGCAGTGCGGTTCAATTCCACATGGAACAGAGAATTGATAATCATGGTCATCAGGGGGGTGGCCACGCTGAAGGTGGTTGCCGTACCGGCAATCAGGGCAAAGACAGCCAGCAGGTCGATGATGCGGCCGGCCCAGCCATCGGTGTGCTTACCCAGAACCGGGCGGCAGGCCTCAGAGAACTTCTGACGCTCACGCTGTCTGACATGGAGCATAAAGCCAAAAGCTGCCGCCAGAACCAGATAAAAGCCCCAAGGCACAAGGCTCCAATGGAACACGGGGAACACGCCTGCCCAATCCTGCACCGAGCCCAGCTCTGCAATATGGGGGTCATTGGCGTACATAAACCACTCAGAGAACGAGTAGAACAGAATATCTGCCGCCAGACCGCAGGTGAACATCATGGAGCCCCATGCAAAGAAAGAATACTTGGGTTTCTCATCGGGTGCACCCAAAACAATATTGCCGTACTTGGAGCAGGCAATGAACAGGGACACCAGGAAGATACCGAGACCAATCACCAGATAGTAGGTACCAAAGGTATCACCGAAAAAGAAGCGGATCTTGCTCAGGACCAGATTGGACTGCTCCGGAGCTGCCATAAACACCACGCAAAGCGCAATAATGATAGCCAGCGGCAGCAGCGTGATGAGCCAATCCACCCGTTTTCCCGTGTCCGCAGTCATTTTATTCTTTTCTTTCATTTTGTTTCCTCCTTACTGCCAAACCGGGCATAGCTGGGGTCCAATGCAATCAGCTCGTCCAGATTGTCAATTTCCAGAATGTCGCCGGCATACATTTGCCGCACGCCCAACTGGTATTCCTCGGGGTGACAGAAGAGTGCCACATCATCCCAATAGATTTGACGATTCTGCTTCTCGTCAAACTCCAGCTCCAGATGGCGCTTGAGCTTTTTGCCGTCCGCTTCATTCCATCTGGACACGCTGAACAGCTGCCAGCCACCGGCTCCGCCGGTACGGCTGCAGGAGGTGACGATGTCATCTTCCACATTCAGCAGCCATTCGTCGGTTTCCTCATCCGTCCAAATGCAGTTATAGCCGGAACGAGTGAAGTCCGGAGCCAGAATTTCCGGATGATAAATGATCTGATCGCCGTCCAGAATAATGGTATTGCAAATGTGATCTCTGGCCACATACAGCGAAGAAATATTGTTGCAGGTATCGTAATACGGATTTTCAATCAGCGTAATGCCGGTGTACTTCTCCTGCAGCACAGTGAACTGCTCCTTCAGATAGCCAACCACAATGTAAATTTCATGAATGCCGTTGGTATGGAGTGCATCAATCACGGTGTCGATCATGCGAACCCCGTTCACCTTGACCAAAGGCTTGGGGGTCGTCAGAGTCACCGGCTGCATCCGCTTACCCTTTCCGGCGGCCATAATGATCGCTCGTTCTACCCGATTGCTCTTACTCATGCTGGCTTTCCTCCAAACCCAAATGTTTCATACCCTCTGTCGCATAGCGATAGAATTCCTTGGCATAGCGGTACTGGCGGAGACTGTATTCGCCAAAGCCCACGCCCAGCTCTCGCTTATATTCGCACCAGTTGCTCCACAGCAGTCCGCAGATTGCCACATAGCAGTAAATCTTAATGCGGGTTTCCATCGTGCACTGATGCTCAAAGTAGACATCAATCAGATGATCGACTTCCTCTTTGTTATAAAGGGCATAGATGGCATACATGGCAATGTCCACATGGGGGTCCTGCATGCCGGCGTACTCCCAGTCGATCAGGCGGATTTCTTCCTCTCCCTGTTCATTCTGATAGAAAAGGAAATTATCCGGCACAGCATCGATATGGGTCAGCACCTTTTTCTCCACATGAGCCTCAACATAGGGGCGCAGAGAGTACACATTCTCCTTGGTCTTGAGATAATCCCGATAGGCAGAGGGCTTTCCCTCCCAGAGCGTTTCATAAAACTCCAGTTTTCCCCACAGGTCAAACTCATGATCCACCACGATGCCCTGCTGATGGAATCCACGCAGCACAGCCATGGTTTTTTCCACATCCGCTTCCTGATAGGCGTCACAGACCCGGACATCCGGCAGATACTTTGTGATCTTAAATCCGTTTTCCGGATTGATATACACAATGTCATCACAGAGCTTTTTATCCCGAATGACCTGATAGACCGCAGCTTCCTGCCGACGATCGATCAGCTGATCGGTACCCTCGCCGGGGACACGCATGATGTACTTCTGACCCTGACAGCAAAACAGGAAGGATCGGTTGGTCATGCCCTTCTTCAGCACCGTAATTTCCTTAATTTCGGAACTATCCACATTGAGCGCATGGGCGATGGTGGAAATTGCCTCATTCTTCAGCTGTTCTGCATCGCTGTCAAACTCACGAAGCTGCTCATAGGTGTTGATTTCCACCACATCCTGAGCTGCCGCTACCTTGGCCCAAACCGTCATCTTGCCGTTCCGATACAGAGCCTCCTCCCAGAAGCTCTGGCTGCAAATGCGGTCCTCGCTCATTTCCTCCAAACGCTTGGCCAGCACCGGAGCATACTCCTTGTTGATGTAGCTGATGCCCACCATCTGGTTGCCCTTCTGATGACGATCCGTCACAACCAGCTCCTGCTTACGGTTGACCCGGACAGAGCTATGCTCATCCTCCATGTCCTCAACCATGTACCAGGAATACAGTTCCTGCGTCTGGAAGGGGTTGGTGCGGCACCAGACATCGCAAGGCAGAATGTAGGCATTGGTCAGCTTATCCCGAACCAGATTCAGGGAATGCAGATTGTTGGATTCGGCATATTCCGGGTTGGACACCAGCTCAACGCCGAATTCATCAATCAAATACTCAAAGCTCTCCTTCATAAAGCCGACCACTACATAAATCTCACGGATACCAACTTCATGCAGCTGTCTGATCAAACGCTCAATCAGCGGCTCTCCCTTCACGCAAATCAACGCCTTGGGGGTTTCCACATTGATCGGAATCATTCGCATACCAAAGCCGGCTGCCAGAATGATTGCCCGCTGAGGGGCATTTTCCTTCAGCAGCTCATATGCCTTCGCCGTCAGCGCTTTCTCTTCATCCATCAGCCCCTGCTCCTGCAAGGATTTAATGCTGCGGTTGACCGCCCCCAGCGAGTAGCCGGACTGCTCTGCCAGCACCCGCTGGTTCTGATAGGGCTCCCGCAGCAGAATTTTCACAAGATCCATTTCTTGAATGTTCATATACATCACCTTTTCATTTATCGTGAACACTAACTATAATATAGTCTCTTTCCTGTCGCATTGCAAGTGTTTTTCCTGCATTTACTCCATTTTCTCTCATTTAGTATGAATCGACAAATCTCTGCGTTCCGAAGCTCCTTACTGTCGGCACTTTTCAAGCAAATCCACAGGAAAAAGCCTGCGGCAGCCGCAGTCAGCTGTCACAGCCGAAAAAACAAAACGAAAAAGGGGGTACGGACCACCTTCGGAGCCAATTCAGCCGCTCCGAAGCGGTCCGCACCCCCACATGTAAGATGCGATCAGAAATGCTTATAGCTTTTCGTTTTGAGTCGGGCAAGGGATCTTGCCATACGGGCACAGGTGGCGTGGTAGTCTGCAATACTTTGCTTTTGCAGCAGCTCCTCTTTCGCCCGCTCGATCTGCTCACGCTCTGCGTTGGCGTCGATCTCCTCGGGGCGCTCGATGGTATCCACCAAAACCAGCACATCCCCGTTCTCGATCTTCACAATACCCTCGGACACGCTGGCGATGTACTGTTCGCCGTCGGCGGTGCAATAGCGCAGCATTCCGGGCACAACTGCGGCAACCGTATTGCGGTGAGAGGCCAAAATTCCATATTCGCCCTGAGTCGTGGGCAGAACAATGGACTCACACTGACCCTGAAAGAAGGGCTTATCCGCAGCCAGAATACACAGCTCAAAGGTTTTCATTACAGTTCCCCTTTGGCAATCTTCTCGGCCTTTGCCTTCACATCGTCGATGGTACCCACATTATAGAAGGCGGCCTCCGGATACTGATCGGCCTCACCGTTGATGATGGCCTTAAAGCTGCGGAGGGTATCCTTCAGCGGCACATAGATACCGGGGATACCGGTGAACTTCTCTGCCACGCAGGTGGGCTGAGCCAAGAAGCGCTGAATCTTTCTGGCACGGGACACCACCAGCTTATCGCTGTCGCTCAGTTCATCAATACCCAAAATGGCGATGATGTCCTGCAGGTCGTTGTACTTCTGGAGAATCTCCTGCACGGTTCGGGCAATGGTATAATGCTCCTCACCCACCACATCAGCCTCCAGAATACGGGAGGAGGATTCCAGCGGATCGACGGCAGGATAGATGCCCTGCTCGGCAATCTTACGGCTCAGAACCGTCTGGGAGTCCAGATGGGAGAAGGTGGTGGCAGGGGCGGGGTCGCTCAGGTCATCCGCAGGGACATACACAGCCTGAACCGAGGTGACGGAGCCGCTCTTGGTGGAGGTGATACGCTCCTGAAGGGCGCCCATCTCCTCTGCCAGCGTGGGCTGATAGCCAACAGCGGAGGGCATACGGCCCAGCAGCGTGGAAACCTCACTGCCTGCCTGAACAAAACGGAAGATGTTATCAATGAACAACAGCACATCCCGGTTCTCTTCGTCACGGAAATACTCTGCCATGGTCAGACCGGACAGAGCCACACGCATACGGACGCCGGGGGTTTCGTTCATCTGACCGAACACCAGAGCCGTCTTATCGGCAACGCCGCTTTCCCGCATTTCATTCCACAGGTCATTACCCTCACGGGAACGCTCACCGACGCCGGTGAACACCGAGTAGCCGCCGTGCTTGGTAGCCACATTATGGATCAGCTCCTGAATCAGAACGGTTTTGCCGACACCGGCGCCGCCGAACAGGCCGATCTTACCTCCCTTGGGGTAGGGCTCCAGCAGGTCGATGACCTTGATGCCGGTTTCCAGAATTTCAACCACCGGGCTCTGCTCCTCAAAGGACGGGGCCTTCCGGTGAATACATCTCTGAGGGGTGCTGTCATCCAGCTTTGCTCCGCCGTCGATGGGATCACCCAAAACATTGAACATACGACCGAGGGTACGCTCGCCTACGGGCACACTGATACCGGCACCGGTGGAAACCACTTCCATGCCTCTTGCAAGGCCGTCGCTGACCGAAAGCATGATGCAGCGAACTCTGGTCTCGCTGACATGCTGTGCGACTTCCATCACACGCTTTTCACCATCGACCATCACATACAGGGCTTCGCGGATTTTGGGCAGCTGATTACACTGGAAGGCAACATCAACTACGGAACCGGATATTTTCACAATTTTTCCTGTCATATCGCATTACTCCTTCCTATGTTTTTCCGCGTTTCGTTTCAGGCTCCGTGAGCCGGACGCGATTTCCGTAATCTCACGGGTAATATCACTCTGTCGGATGTGATTGTACTGTCTTCCCAGACCGTCCAGCAGCTTTTCCGCATTGGTGTTCGCGCTGTCCATTGCCGTCATGCGGGCACTCTGCTCGCTGCAGAAGCCGGACACAAGGGCGCTGTAAATGAAGCCAGTGATGTAGCTGGGAATAATATTGTCCAGCACCTGCTCCATGGACGGCTCAAACTCAAAGGGAACATCAATGCTTTTTTCCTGCGCCGGAGTGGTAAAGTTGGCCCGGTGAAAGGGCAGCAGTCGGGTGGTACAGGCTTCGTCATTCAGTCCGGAATGGAAATCGGTATAAATGACAAAGATTTTTTTCAGCTCGCCCTTATTGAATGCGTCCACCAGAATGGAGCTCATCTCTCTGGCACGGTGCATCGTCGGATTCTGTGCCGTATAGAGGAAGCTCTTCTCGATGGGAATTTTATGGGTTGCGAAATACTGTCTGCCATACTCTCCCACCACATAAAGCTTATTATTGTCGTGGGCGCTCATCATGGCAAGAGCCTGCTTAATCACATTCAAGTTATAAGCGCCGGCAAGTCCCTTATCTGCGGTAATGACCAGATAGCCGTATGCGCCTTCAAAGTCATGCTCGCCGGTCACAGGATAGAAGTAACGGCTGTCAATGTCCTCATCGGTACGGAAAATACGCTTGATCTCACCCTTGACCGCATCAAAATACGGTCTGGTCTTATCAAACTCCGCCTTGGCTCGCTGCAGCTTGGTGGCTGCAATCAGGTGCATGGCGCCGGTGATCTTCTGGGTATCCTGAACGCTTTTAATACGGTTTTTGATTTCTTTTGTACTGGGCATACAAATCACCACCCGGCTTTTTGCGTGAATTCCCGTGCAATTTCAATGATCTTCTCTTTGTTCTCGTCGGTCAGGTCACCACTGGTTTCCAGATCCTTACAAAGAGAAGCGTAGTTGGTATTGAAATACGCCAGCATATCCTTGGATGTGGACAGGACGGAGTCCAGCTCCACATTCTGGAATGCATTGTTCAGCGCAGCCACCAGCAAAATCACCTGCTCGTGCATCTTGAAGGGGCTGAACTGCTTCTGACGCAGAATGGTCATCAGCTCGGTGCCGAACTTCAGCTGCCGCTTGGTGGCGGCGTCCAGATCGCTGGCAAACTGGGTAAAGACTTCCATCTCACGGTACTGGGCCAGACTCAGACGGAGTGCGCCGGAGGCCTTCTTCACGGCCGGGTACTGTGCCGCAGAGCCCACACGGGACACGGACAGACCCACATTCACGGCGGGACGCTGACCGGAATAGAACAGGTCGCTTTCCAGGAAAATCTGGCCGTCGGTAATGGAGATGATATTGGTGGGAATATAAGCGGACACATCGCCGGACTGGGTCTCTGCAATCGGCAGAGCGGTCATGCTGCCGCCGCCCTTGGCGTCGCTCAGGTGAGCAGAACGCTCCAGCAGACGGGAATGCAGATAGAACACATCGCCGGGATAGGCTTCACGACCGGGAGAACGCTCCAGCAGCAGGCTCAGGGTACGATAGGCCACGGCGTGCTTGGAAAGGTCGTCGTAGACGATCAGCACATCCTTGCCCTGCTCCATGAAGTACTCACCGATGGCGCAGCCGGCGTAAGGCGCCACATACAAATAGGGGGCCGGCTCACTGGCGCTGGCATTCACGATGATGGTGTAATCCATAGCGCCGTGCTTTTTCAGGTTCTGTGCCAGCTGGGCAATGCTGCTGGCCTTCTGGCCGATGGCCACATAGATGCAGATTACATCCTTGCCCTTCTGGTTGATGATGGTATCAATGGCAATGGCGGTCTTGCCGGTCTGGCGGTCGCCGATAATCAGCTCACGCTGGCCCCGGCCAATCGGGAACATGGAGTCAATGGCCAGAATGCCGGTCTCCAGAGGAGCATTGACCGGCTGGCGGTCAATGATGCCCGGAGCGGGCTTCTCCACCGGATAGAAGGCCTCTTCCTCGATGTCACCCTTGCCGTCAATGGGTGCGCCCAGTGCGTTGACAATACGGCCCAGCATACCATGGCCCACCGGAATACCGGCCGGCTTTCCGCTTCTGCAGACAATGCTGCCGGCGCTGATCTGCTCGTCATCACCGAACAGGATGCAGCCCACGCCGTTCTCGTCCAGTTCCTGCACCATGCCGCGAATTCCGCCGGAGAACAGCAGCACTTCGCCGTAGGTGGCGTGCTCCAGACCGGACACCGTGGCAATACCGTCACCGACGGACTGCACAATGCCTCGCTCTTCGGCGTATGCCTCCGGCACCCAATTGCCGACCTTCTCCTTCAACAGAGGAATCACATCGTTCTCGGCCTTGATGCTGCCCAGCGCATTCTTGAACTGAGCAAAGCGGCCCTGAGCACTCCAGTCGTAAATCTCGCTTCCGACTTCCAGACGGAAGCCGTTCTTCACGGTTTCGTCCTTCTTCCAGACCAGCTCAATGCCCTCTCCGTACTTCTTAGTCAGGAAGGTCAGGAACCGAGCTTCATGCTCGGCAGAAGGAGCCTTAGCCGAAACCAGAAAGGCCTGCATCGGTCTTTTATCGCTCATCCTGCTCACTTCCTTCAACTGCGGTCAAGAAGTCCTCATAGGCGCTGTCCGCATCCGGGAACACCAGCTTTGCAGCGGCGTCGGTCACGATCTGAGAAATCTCTTCCCCGGCACCGGCCAAAATGCGCTTACGCTCACGGTTGGCCTCGGTCTTTGCGTCTGCGATGATATGAGAGGCCTCTTCCTTTGCCTCAGCGATGATGGTCTCGCTCAGCTGGCTGGCTTCCTTGCTGGCCTTGGCACGCATGGCGTCGATCTCATCCTTGGCCGTATCCAGCTGCTGCTGATACTGTGCCTGAGCGGCAGCGCCGTCTTCCACGCTCTTCTTCGCCTTCTCGTCCAGTTCCTTATAGTAGTTGCTTCTCTGGTCCATGAACTTCTTCACCGGCTTATAGAGCAGCACATACAGGATGGTAAACAGAAGAGCAAAGTTAAACAAATGCAGCAAAATCTGCTGCCAATCAATATTTAATGGCATAACTCATTCACTCCGTCTTACAACACAAAGATGACCAGGATAGCAATGATCAGGGCATAGATGATTGCCGTTTCGATAAACACCAGACCCAGCATAAGGGTGGTTCTGATCTTGCCTTCTGCCTCAGGCTGACGGGAAATACCTTCCGTAGCCTTACCGACTGCCATGCCCATGCCGATTGCACCGGCAGCAGCGGCCAGACCCACAGCAATAGCGGCACCGATGGCCTTGGCGCCGATGCTGTTGTCCTCAGCAGTCTCTTCCGTCTCGGTCTCCACTGCGGTGGTGACAGCCTGATCCTTCTTGGCATCATCAGCGCCGCCCACTGCGAACACGGGGATTGCAGTTGCACAAACCAAAATTACAACCAAAAGGCTAACCATAATTCTTTTCAGCATCTTATTCATAGCAAATTTCTCCTTATTATTTTAATGTATTCTTACTCTGCCTTTTTCTTTTCCGACACTTCTCCGTAGAACAGAGAGGTCAGCAGGGTAAGAACATAGGTCTGAATCAATGCATGCAGCAGCGTGAACATGACGCCCACAAGGACCGGCAGCACAAAACTCAGCTGGACGTAGTAGTAGACCAGCTCACTCACCAGAGCGCCGCTCAGCAGACCGCCGAACAGACGGAAGCTCATGGAGATGGGCAGAGAGAACTCCTTCAGCGTCTTTCCCACACCCTTGATGCCGTTGGACAGGATACCGCCGGACAGAATCACCAGATAGGACAGGCAGCCCATAGCAATTGCGGCGTTGATGTCCGAAAGCGGTGCAGGCAAGGTGACGGGATGTCCCTGTGCAGTCACCGCCTGAAGGCCCAGCAGCTCAAACAGCGTGCTGAGGAAGATGTACACACCGGCCGCAAACACATAGGCACCCAGGAACGAATTTCTCCCCGGGCTGTTGGTCTTTGCCAGATTATCAAAGAATCCGACGGCCTGCTCCAGCACCATCTGGAACTTTCCAGGTACAAGTTTGAATTTGGGAATTACAAAAATTCGTACGATCAGCGCAAAAATCAGCACCATTCCGGTGACGGTAAACGCCGAAATCGCACCCGGATTCACCTGCATCCCCCCGAAGAGGTTGATCCTGTCATGCTCATGAAGCACGCAGTCGCGCATCACTCCACTGACAGACTCACCTGCGGGGCTTCCACCGATCAGAAAGATTCCGATCAGCAGCAGTACCATGATAATGGACATGACACTGATAAAAATCTTGAGGCTTCGTTTCCCCATTTATAACCCTCCTTACATATTTAAAACGAAAATATTATACTCCCTTCGCCCCCTTTGTCAACACCGTCAATTTTCAACAAAGATTTGCGAATCAACTCTATTTTTCATGAATATAACGGTATGCGTCTAAAAAAATTTACAATTGAAAGCTTGACTTTTTTGGCGTCCGTGCTTTTGGGCCGTCCCGTTTTTTGGCCCCGTTTTTTCGATTTTTCTCCATCAAACGGTTCTGAGTTCAAAGTGCATTTTCTATACAAAAGGTTCAATTCTGATCTTTTTTGCAAGTTCCTCTTAGATTCTTTCTCAGAAAATTGGAAATTTTTTGTTTTGCAAATTAGAACGGATTCGAAGGATAAAACACTCTCCCCGGCTTGGTTCTGCTTCACCCCGGGTAAATTTCCGTTTTTTCGCCCTCAAACTGCATTTTTGTCCAAAATACTGACATTTTTCAGCCTGTCCCAATCTTTTTTGATTTTTCGCCTGCTCCGATACATTTAATTATATAAATCTCTCTCATTTTCTCTGTGCAGCCTGCTACCCTGTTCCGGCACAGAAACAAGCGCTGTGGCTCATTGGGCCTTTGATGATTAAGATTTTTAATCTTCTGTGAATTTTGGGAAAATCACTCTTTATTATGATTGTCTAACCGGAAAGCATTGTGCTATAATAAAAAAGTCGAAAAAGATTGAATGATTGAATCCAAAAGGAGGAATTGCCATGAAGCAGCATCGTTTTTGGGCGTGGGGCGCCGTAATTTGTATGATTATGGTAATGATCACTGGATACAAGCATAAATAACATCATCGAAACTATCATCTGAAGAAAGGAATGTTTGTTATGAGTAAATACATGAAATTGGCCTGCTTTGTGGGCGGTACTTTGTTTGGTTCTGCCGGTATTAAGCTGCTCACCAGCAAGGATGCCAAGAAGCTTTACACCCATGTCACTGCCGCCGGCCTGCGGATGAAGGATTCTGTGATGGAGACCGTGACCACCGTTCAGGAGAACGCCGGCGATATCCTCGCTGCTGCAAAGGACCTGAACGAAGAGCGCACAGCTAAGGAAGCAGCTGAGAAAGAGGCTGCTCAGGTTTGCGACTGCAACTGTGAGGAAGCATAAATAACTGGCAGTAAAAGGAGTCGCTTTTGCGACTCCTTTTTCTATGGAGGTTCTATATGAATGCAATCATTGAACATGAAAGCCGGGGACGCATCCGCTTTCGCTTTGTTCAAGCGCAAATGAGCCTGAAGCAGGCGGATCTGCTGGAAACCTGGTTTCAGAAAACCGCCGGCGTGCTTCAGGTCACGGTGCATGAGCGCACCCGCTGCGTTGTGGTGCAGTATCAGGGCGATCGGGAACAAATTCTGAACGCCGTGCGCACCTTCTCTTGGGAGCTGGCTGAAAAAACGGTCACGCCTCCGACCCACAGCAGCCGGGAGCTCAATCGTGAGTTTCAGGAAAAGCTGATTGCCAAGGTGGCGCTCAAAGCCACCAGCACCCTGTTCTTCCCCGCTCCCCTGCGCATTGCCCGTGTACTTTGGCACGCAGTTCCCTTCCTGCGCCATGGACTGCGTTGTCTGCGGGAACGCAAGATGAAGGTAGAACTGCTGGACGCTATCTCTATCGGCATTTCCATCGTGCGCCGAGACTTTGCCACCGCAGGGTCGGTGATGTTCCTGCTGGAGTTGGGCGAGCTGCTGGAGGAGTGGACCCGGAAGAAGTCCATTCAGGATTTGGCTCAGTGTATGTCCCTGAATGTGGACCGGGTCTGGCTCCGCACTCCGGAAGGTGAGGCTCTGGTGCCGATTTCTCAGGTGCAGCCCGGCGATCAGGTGGTGCTCCGTGTGGGCGGTATCATCCCTGTGGACGGCGTGGTCATCGAGGGCGAGGCCATGGTGAATCAGGCTTCCCTCACCGGCGAATCTGTCCCCATCGAGAAGCGGCTGGACAGCCCGGTGTATGCCGGTACCATCGTTGAGGAAGGCGAATGTGTCATTGCAGTGAATCAGGCCTCCGGCCAGAGCCGCTACGACCAGATCATCACCATGATTGAGCAGTCGGAGCAGATGAAGTCTGCCTCCGAGAACAAGGCATCCAATCTGGCGGATAAGCTGGTGCCCTACACCTTTGCCGGCAGCCTGCTCAGCTTCCTGCTCACCCGAAATGTCACCCGTGCCCTGTCGGTGCTGATGGTGGACTTCTCCTGTGCGCTGAAACTGGCGATGCCTCTGGCGGTGCTCTCTGCCATGCGGGAAGCCGGTAAGGAGCACATCACCGTCAAGGGCGGCAAGTTCCTGGAAACCATCGCCAAGGCGGACACCATTGTTTTTGATAAGACCGGCACCCTGACGCATGCCTGCCCCAAGGTGGCTGCTGTGATCCCCTTCTGCGATTACGAGGAGGCTGAAATGCTGCGGCTGGCCGCATGTCTGGAGGAGCACTTCCCCCACTCCATGGCCAACGCCGTAGTGGAGGAGGCCAAGCAGCGGGATCTGAAGCACGAGGAGTACCACTCCAAAGTGGAGTATATCGTAGCGCACGGCATTGCAAGCAAGGTGGGCGATTTGAAGGTGGTCATCGGCAGCGCACACTTTGTCTTTGAGGACGAGCAGTGCGTGATTCCTGAGGACGAACAGGACAAGTTCGATACCCTTCCGGCCGAGTACTCCCACCTGTATCTGGCTATCGACCGCAAGCTGGCCGCAGTCATCTGCATCGTGGATCCTCTCCGGGCAGAGGCTGCCGCTGTGCTGCACACCCTGCGGAAGCTGGGCATTGAGAGAACTGTTATGCTGACCGGCGACAGCCAGCGCACCGCCGAGGCCATTGCCGCTCAGGTAGGTGTGGATGCGTTTGACGCTGAAGTGCTGCCGGAGGACAAGGCCAACTATGTGGCATCTCTCCGCAATGCCGGTCACACCGTCATCATGGTGGGCGACGGCATCAACGACTCCCCCGCCCTGTCTGAGTCCGATGTGGGCATCGCAATCAGCGACGGCGCCGCCATCGCTCAGGAAATTGCGGACATCACCATTGCCGGTGAAAACCTCTGGGAACTGGTTCGTCTGCGTCAGATTTCCACGGAACTGATGAAGCGCATCCATGCCAACTATCGGTTCATTCTGGGCTTCAACAGCATGCTCATCCTGCTGGGTGCTACCGGTGTGCTTATGCCTGCCACCTCGGCAACGCTGCATAATCTGTCCACGCTGGGCATCAGCCTGCACAGCATGACAGCTCTGCCAAGCCACGAACTTCCCAGCGAGAACGAACTGTAACAGTAAAAAAGCACCGAAACGGCAGTGCCGTTTCGGTGCTTTTTGTTTTATGTTCGTGTGACTCCGCAGTAGGAATCTTACCCCTTTCCAGCGAGGAAATCAGGTGCGGTCATAGGTGCAGCAAAGCGCTTCCACAGCAAATGGAAAATTTAAACATTAGGAGTACGAAATAGCTTGCAAACGATTGACCGTTGATGTATACTCGGTTCAATTACATAGGCGAATATTTTACAATCTAATCAAGTCCGTTTTCAGTCCAAGCAAAAAATCTGCAGTTTACCGTCATCAAGCAATACTCGTTACAGACTTACATTGTCAAACAAGAAAGGGAGGCAATCTTATGTACGACAAACGGGAAAGCAAGAAAACAGCTGCAATTCTTTTTATCATCGGTTTGCTTGCTGTTTTGGCTGGAATTTTGACGCTTATCATTGGAGATCACCGCATCCTGCCAATTCTCTGTTTCATTGGCGGAATCGTTGTGCTGGGCTTCGCCGTTAAATTCAATCGTGCGGCCGGGCTGGACACTTCTGAGTCATGCGGAACGCAGGCAGGGGCATTCGACCCAATGCACGCCCGTGTCATGCAGTTCTATCGTCAGCTTGCTGATTTGCAGGGCATTCAGAAGCGCACACGGATGCTGGAAGAAGAAAAGTCGATTCTGGAAGACGAACTGCACCGGCTTGAGCAGGAAAAAACGAATCTTGGTAAGCACTCGAGAACCTCAGCACCTCCTCAGGTGGCCCTTAAAAACCAGAAGGCCATCGTGGGCGGAGTTGCCAATGGCTTGGTCGGCAGATCGGCCGGTGTGGGCACGACAGTAGATGTTATGCGGGAAAACGAGCAGATTGTTGCACAAAACCAAACCGGGGCTCAGTCCCACACAGAACAGCTGGAGCAGTGGGCAAGAGATCTGACCGAACAAATCGGTCATACCCGGGATTCCATCGCCGACTGCGAACAGCAGATCAAGGAATCCAAGGACAAACTGGTGCTGGAAACGGTACCTACGGAGGTTTTGTTCGATGCTTTGGAATTGGACGCAGCGGTGCAAAAAGCAGACAACCAAAAGAGTCTGGT
>RCNI01000937.1_pt1 | contig 16706 bp, 16 predicted proteins | sample 2041151 | NCBI WGS metagenome assembly RCNI01 (sample SAMN09708214, study PRJNA481090) | feces metagenome | isolation source: feces | place: Antarctica: Albino Rookery | reverse complement strand
TTGAACTATGCTGGAATATATTTGGAAATGAAATAAAATATGATTCTCAAAGTAAATGTATTTATGTAGACAAGTCGAACTATTTTGATTTACAAGGAAAAACTGCATTGAAAGATGAAAATGCTTTACAGGAGTATATCTTAAATATTTACAAAACATTACTTACACGTGGGATAAAAGGAACTTATGTATATGCTTGTGATAAGAATTTACAGGAGTATTTAAGCAATTTTATATATAAGTAATATAAATCAGCTCTATATTATTACAGATAGTTCTATCCCGAGTAAGATTTAGTTCTACATATTTTTTTGGTATACATGATAACAAATAACCAAAGACATACACCAAATATTCCAAACAAGAAAAAATTTAACCAGGCATACTAATTACCACAGTGAGTAATTAATATGCCTTTTTGTTTTACTTAAAGTTATCCTCTTGCAATATAAAGGCTATTCTGCTTTAATTTATTTAGAAGAATTAAAATTTAGATGTGTAGAACGCTTTCTAACAAAATTTAACACTTTACAGGAGGATTTCTATGGCGGAATTGATTTCATACAATGAAAAAATAACAGATATATTCCAGCTTTTTGGAACTCATGAAAATGATATTACAAAGAGTATAGCATGGACATTGTGTAAATGTCCTTCCTTTCTAAACAATCTGGTTTATGCGATTATCGGAGAAAATATTAATACTAAGGAAGTGATAATTAAGTACCAGGAGTTTGAAAAGAATAAAGGTATTACCGATTTAGAAATTACGGATAATAGATCATTTCACATAGTAATAGAGGCAAAAAAGGGATGGGAATTACCAGGGAAAGAGCAATTAGCTTTATACTCGGAAAGAAAATCTTTCATGGAGAGTACAATTCCTAATAAAGTCATTGTTTCTATGTCAGAGTGTAGCGAAGAATATGCTTATTCTAATTTACCGTGCTCACAAATAAATGGCATACCTTTATTTCATTTATCATGGAGAAAACTATATGAAATTGCTGACGCATCACGAAGGAATGCGAGCATTTCACAAAAAAATATACTCAAAGAGCTTTTAATTTATTTTGGAGGTATAATGACTATGCAGGTAAAAGAATCAAACTGGGTTTATGTAGTATCTTTAAGTTTTGATAGGCCGGATAATTGCGATATTACATGGGTCGATATTGTAGAAAAGAAGATGAGGTATTTCCATCCTTTTGGAAAACAGGGTTGGCCTAAAGAACCACCTAACTATATTGCTTTTAGATATAAAGGGCAGCTACAATCTATTCATCATATTGAGGATTATACTATTACGAGAAATCTGCATGAAGAAATAGAGGAAATGCCTGATAAAATGGAGGATAAGGATTATCTTGTGTATAAATTAGGAGAAGCAATAAAACCTCAGAAAGTTGTTAAAACGGGACATATCTATGCTTCAGGACGAGTATGGGCAATGTTAGACACTTTATTAACTGCAGATACCATAGACGAAGCACGTAATATTTCCAAAGAGAGAATGGGAAGAAAATAATAAATAAGTTTTAGTGCGATATATAGTAAGGAGATTAAAAGAAATGGAAAGGTTTACGAACCCCTTTTGGATAGCAATATTGCCAGCAATAATTTCATTTTTAACAGCACTCATTACATTGTCAGTAAAACAGAAAAATGAAATCAGAAAACATATTTTAGAGGAGCGGACAGAATTTTATTTAGAGATTTTTCCTGAAATAGATGATATTATAAATCAGCCGTATTTGATTTTTAATCAGGAATATATAGATGAGTTTATTTCTTTTAAAGCTCATATGAAGTTAATAGCTTCTAATAAAACCTTTGAAGCATATGAAGAATTGTTTCATTTAATAGTTGAGCCCTTTAATTTTTATGATATCTATTGTGCCATCAATTACGAAAAAAACGAAGATAATATTGATAAATCAACTTATGATAAAATGGACAAGAATGATCTTGAACTGACACCAGACGAATTCATGGAAAAACATTTGCCTGATTCGCAAAGTTTTGATAGATGTATTGGAAAGCTTTTTCAGGAAATGCGAAATGACTTAGGAAGCAATTTAAAATAAGTAATTATTTAATTGAAGTACCTTTCAATGTTTAGTTACGAATCATCCATTTATCAAAGTGACATTTCTTCTTAAATGTGACAGATAAAGAGAGTACTTTTATAGAGCAACATTATATAGCAAAAGGGAAAAGGAGAATAAACATGAAAATCAACTACAAAGAATATGCCGAAAACGAAGACTTTATGGAGATGCTGAATTACTTAAGAGAAAATTGCCTTCTTGATGTTGACCAGATGATTGATGAACTTGATGATATAGATCCCGAGTTCATTAGAGAACATTTTGATCTTATTCAGGATATCATTGCCGAAGAAATAAGCGAAGGAGAAGTGAACGATGCTTATGGGGCTGATATTGCAGAAGGATATATAAACACTTTGCTGAAATAAGATAGCAAGTAAAAACTTATATATAAAGGTGAACAATCTATTTACTGTCCGGATATTACAAAGGAGGTTGCTGGTAACAACCTCTTTTATTTTTTCTCTAATTCCACCCACTTGCAATATAAAGGGTTTTCTGTTTTAATTTATTTAGAAGAATTTAAACATATAACCGAGGTAAATTTTAATGCTTGACTATGAATGTATAAAAGATTTTGCAGATAAATGGATTGAATATTTTAATGTGGGCGATATGTCCCATTTTAAAAAGGAAATTATGATGCACCAGTGTGAAACTCTTGGATTCGGCCTTTATGAAGGTTCAGGATTTAAACGGGACTATGGTATCGCAACCTTTGATAATGATGCCCTTAAGAAAATTATCGATAACCTTGACGATGTTAAATACCTTGGCTCAGTCATTTCCTGGAAGTGGAATTACTACTTTATGTATGACAACACAGGCGAATGTATTCTGGAGCCGGACAATAAAGAATGGTCCCTTATAGCATTGGAGAGGCTTTCTTATCTGGCAGAGATAAAGCGTCATGGATTTAAAGGGGAAGTCAAGAATTTCAAGCTTGTTTCAAAACGATCAGATAAAACAATTGCGGAGCCTGATAAAGAAATTGAACAGCACCTTTCAATAAATCAGAATGGAGACGTATGGATATCCGGCTATGGTTATTCAGAAAAGGTGGAATATGAAGAACTCAGAACAGTATATTTCACCATAAACCCATTTGCAGTGGAATATCTGTTTTACAGTATGGGAAAACTGTTTGAGGACCCACAGATCTTTAAAATCACAGATGATACAGAAGTCTGGAACCTTGAGCTTCTAAGTGATGATGGAACCATATATAATTTTAAAGGGCCTTTATGTGCAGAACTCATTTCAGAAGAGATGAATTTCTCCGATATTATGAGAGAAATACTTCAGCTGTACGATTTGTACCTTTTCGATGGTAAAGCAAAATTCGACCGCATAACCAGAGTTATTATCAATTATCACAGAGAAATGAAAGATGCGTCAGCAGACTTTTCAGGAGCAAAAGATAGTACGGAGATAAAAGAACAGTTTGTTATTGACCGTATTGCAGGCATAATTGACCACGTATATATTTTAGATGACAATCATCAGGCTCTTCACAGATATGCAGCAAAGGACTTCCTTGAAGATTTATTTAACTATTTTGATGCAGAAACATTTTTTCAGCACATCGAAGGTAATAGCCCTGATGTTATAGAAGATCCTCTGGATAAGTCGAAGTATTCCATAATCATAGATTATGAGAATAAACCACAGAAGGAAATAACAGGAACCTTTGATAAAAAATCCTTGCCTGATGATTATCCCGAATTTATTGAAATTATTAATGATTTCATTTCATCTTATCCGGAAGGTGTTCTTAACCGTCGTGCTGTATATAATCAGGATAAACGGGGCAAAGGGGACTATACCTATCTGAGTGTAAGCCTGAACAACGGTGGTAAAACCTATTATTATCAGACGGATATTGAAAACATAGAACCTTATGACAAAGTTCTGATTCCTGTAGGAATCCATAATAAAACAAGAGTAGGAACAGTGGAAAATATTGAATATTTCAATGAAAAAAATCTGCCATTTCCTCTTAATAAAACCAAGAAAGTCATTAATAAGTATCTGGGAGATGAAGCACTGATTCTGGAATATCAGCCAGATGATAAAAAATGGATTGATAATATTTTAGAAAGTTTTTCATCAGAGGTTGAAGGTATAGACAAAGAAGACCTTGATATCCTGGTGGAAACTCCAGGTGAATGGATTTTAACTGCCGACGTTAATGCCATTATTTCAGGAGTTGTTATTGCAACCCCTTCAGAGCATTCTTCCTTTGATGAAAATCCCCTGGGTATTTCTACACCAGATAAAGGGGAAAACGAAAACCTTCAGATTACTGCAGTAGTAGTTTATGATTTTGAGCGTAATAAGGGGATAGGAACCAAACTGATCAGAGCCATGATAAATAAAGCACAGGATATGGACATGGAAAAAATCTTTACCGTTTGTACAAAAGAGCAGCTTTCCCTGTATCGTGCATTAGGGTTTGAAAAGACATCCAGAGAACCTTTTGTGTATAAAGGTGTGCTTGTATATGAAATAAAGCTTGAGTGCTAAATCATTTCCTAAAATAGAGAGTCTCTAAAAAAGAGGCTCTTTTTTTTAGACAAAAGTTGCAATATGACAAAAAAACAGCTATTTTTCAACGAAAATTATGTACAAATTTACAAAAAAAGATGATTTTTCCCGATTCGTTTGGTATAATAAAAAGACTTGCAAAAAAAGGGGTATATTATGAAAAATATTATAAATGTATTTAAAAGAGACTTAAAAAAGATTTTTACAAACTGGGTTGCTATTATCATCCTGTGTGGCTTAATTATTTTGCCGGCAACATACGCATGGTTTAATATAAAAGCATCATGGGATCCATATGGAAGCACAAACGGGATTAAAATTGCCGTAGTTAATCAGGACAAAGGAACCGAACTGAAAAATAATAAAATTAACATAGGTGATAAATTAGTCGAAGAGTTGTCAACAAACAATAAAATCGGCTGGGTATTTACCGATGCAGAAAAAGCAGATCGTGGTGTAAAAAAGGGAACATACTTTGCAAGTATTGTTATTCCGGAGAACTTTTCTTCAAATCTGGTTTCACCACTGAATAAAACCATATCAAAACCGCAGTTAATCTATACCGTTAACGAAAGTGCCAATGCCATCGCACCGAAGATAACCGATAAAGGCGTAGCATCAATAAAAGAAAAAGTAGACAAAACCGTGGCAGAAACCGTAAACGGTGCAATCTTCAGAGTATTAAACGATTTAGGAATTGAGTACGAATCAAATCAGGAAAAAGTCCGTACAATGATTGATGCCGTATATAAAGTGAATGATAACCTGCCTAAGATAGAAGAAATCATAAATCTGGCATATGAAGGAACTATTTCACTTGATGCATTTAATAAGAAGATAAATGCGGTTATTCCTAACTTTGAAACAACCCTGAGCGACATTGACACTACATTAAACAATGGAAAAAATGTAATCGATAAGACAAAAGAGAATATTAATACAGTAGGCCCGTTAATAAAGGAAGATTTAATCATTGCAGATAATATCATTAAAGGTGCACAGTCTTTATTGGATAACGTATCAAAAGAAGACGCCCTGACTGTATTACAGGCTCTTGATACAAAGATAAAGAAAGCAGAAAAGGTGGTTGATGCTGATATTAAACTCCTTGAATCCATCAACAAGATACTTCATACCGATCAGATGACGGCTAAAATAGAAAAGCTAAAGCAGGTACAGACCACATTACAGGCTATAGAAGCAGAGATTAATAAAGGCATTGAAGATATAAACAATGGTGGAGCAGTAGAGTCTGCTATTCAGTCAATTAAGACAAAACTTGCAAACTTAGATAAATTACTGACAGAAGTTATTGATAATTTTGATACAACAATTATTCCTGCAATTAACGCATCATTAGACAGATTAGATAGTATTGCAGGGGAAAGCTCAGCTTTAATCGGGGAAACACAAAATGTTATGCCTGATGTAAAGAATATCTTAGGAAAGCTGTCAAGAGGAACAGAACTTACACAGGAAGAGCTTGTTCTTGTAAAAGAAAAATTCCCTGCATTTAAAGAGTCCTTTGGAGCCCTGACTCAGAAGATCAGAGCATTTGATAATGAAGATGAAATTAATAAAGCCATGGATCTTCTTACCGGTGACTGGAAAGGGCGTGCAGGATTTATTGCGAACCCGATTGAAGTAGAAACAAATAAGCTGTTTTCTGTTCCTAACTATGGCTCCGCAATGTCTCCGTTTTATACAACCCTTGCTTTATGGGTTGGATGTTTGATTTTAATTTCAATACTGACTCTTGACCCGAAACCATTGAAGGATGACGTACCATTAAAACCTTTGGAAAAATACTTTGGAAAATATCTGCTCTTTACATTTATTGCAATCTTACAGGGAGCTACAGTTACATTAGGAGACATATTTATTTTAAAAACCTATGTACTTAATCCAATGTATTTTGTACTGTTTGGAATGTTCACAAGTTTTATCTTTGTTACAATCATATATTCCACAGTTTCCGTATTTGGCAATGTAGGAAAAGCAATCTGCATTATATTCTTGGTATTGCAGGTTGCAGCATCGGGAGGAACTTTCCCTGTTGAAGTCATGTCGGGATTCTTCCAGGCAATCAATCCATACCTGCCGTTTAAATATGCAATAGAGGCTATGAGAGGATTAGTAGGCGGTATTGTACCGGAACTTATCCAGAGAGATCTTCTGATTCTGATGGCCTTTGCAATAGGATTTATGATATTTGCAGTATTAACAAAAGGAAAAATAAATATTCTGGCTGATAAATTCCATAAAAAAGCATCAGAAAGTGGAATTTTAGAGCATTAATATAAAGAAACTTATAAAGTTATGACTATATAATCTATTTTAGAATTCAGAGTTCCTTTTTCAAAAGGAACTCTTTTTGTATAAAAATAACCCTTTATATGATAAAATAAAAGGTAAGATAATAGAATGAAAAGAGGAAAATAAGATGCAATCAACAATGAAAGCCCTCGTATATAAGGGTAATAACCAGATTACTCTTGAAGACAGACCGATGCCGAAGATTGTAGAACCTACAGATGCCATAGTCCGTGTTACATGCTCTACAATCTGTTCAAGTGATATACATATTAAACATGGAACTGTTCCAAGAGCAAAGGAAAACACCATACTGGGACATGAATTTGTAGGAGAAGTCGTAGAAACAGGAACTGAGGTTAAAAAGTTCAGAAAAGGCGACAGAGTTTCAGTAAATGTAGAAACCTTTTGCGGTGAATGCTACTATTGTAAGAGAGGCTATGTCAATAACTGCATTCATGGCGGATGGGAGCTTGGATGCAGAATTGATGGAGGACAGGCTGAATATACAAGAATTCCTTTAGCAGATCAGGGTCTGACTCTTATTCCGGAAGGTGTATCTGACGAGCAGGCGCTTTTTAATGGTGATATACTTGCAACAGGATACTGGGCAGCATCAATAGCTGAATTAAAACCGGCAGACACTGTAGTAGTTCTCGGTGCAGGGCCTACAGGGTTGTGTACACTGATGAGCGTAAAGCTTTATAGTCCGGAAAAGGTTATTGTTGTAGATGTTAGTGATGAAAGACTTGCTCTTGCAAAAGCACAGGGGCTTGCCGATATAGTACTTAATCCGGAAAAAGCAGATATTGAAGAGGAAATCATGAAACTTACAGAGGGCAGAGGTGCAGACAGAGTCTTTGAAGTTGCAGGAGGAAAAGATACTTTCGAATTGGCATGGAAAGTAGCAAGACCTAATGCCAATGTTATTCTTGTTGCACTTTATCCTGAAGCACAGGAATTGCCATTACATCTGATGTATGGTAAGAATCTGACCTTTAAGACAGGCGGAGTAGATGCAAACTCCTGTGAAGATATCATGAAACTTGTTGCAAGTGGTAAACTTGATACAAGCTGTCTCATTACCCATAGGAAACCCCTTAATGATATAATGGAAGGGTATAAAGTCTTTGAGAACAAAGAAGACGGTTGTATTAAATGGGTGGTTACACCATATGAAAGATAAGAAAAACAAGGAGCAGAAAATTAATGATGGATTTAGAAGATGACGGGCTATATACATGCTTTGTATGCGGCGAGATAATGAAGAAAGACGGAAATCTTTTAGTTTGCCCCTGCTGTGAACACGAGATTGAGGAAGAAGATTATTATAACGAAGGTGATGCATACAAACAGTGTGTTAAAATCGATGAACAGGAAGAAGAACTCTGGGAAATGTACAGTGGTTTACCCGAAATGTTTATTGATGAACCAAACGATGAAGAGGAAGACCAGCCTGTTTATGGAGTTGACAGGATTGCTACAGGGTGGTAATATACTATGAAACTGATAAGAATAGCATTTATTCTTATCAGTTTTACTTTAAATAAAAAGTTAGGCTAGAAATGAACAAAAAAATTATCAGAACACTAATTATATTAGTCACCATAGTTTGTATTATACCTTTTGCTTTAGAATACTTTGTTTTCCGAAATGATACCTAACACTGTTTTCTGTATATTTTACAACGAAAGAAACCAGAAAAATACAAAAAGAAAACGCTGTAATTATAGACAGAGAAAAAGAATCCAGTGCAAAGAGAGAAAGAAAAAAATTTGCTGACGGCATAGTTCAGGACATTGCAAAGTATGCAACGAATATAAGTAAGTATTTTTATGACGCACATAAATTAAGAAATGTAAAATATAGAATACAGCAAAATTTAGAACTGGAAAAAGAAATGGACTTTACCAGACAGAAAAAAGACTATATCCGCATTGACAGGGAAATTGAACAGCTTAAGCAAAAGGAAGAAGAATTAAAGTATACCATTGAAGAAAATGTAAGAAAAATGGAAAGAAACAAAGCGGATAAAACCTTTGCCATTGAGTGTTATTTCTTAATAAAAATGAAATTAAAAGATCTTGAAGCAGGAAAAAATATTATCCATCAGTTGGAGTATATTCATGCAAATTCATCCAATCCGGGAAACCCGTCTTTAACGTTCATTGAAAAAGAGACAGATAAACTGCTTAATCTGACTGTAGATTTCGTAGATGAATATGTATATAACTAAATATTTCAGAAAGAGAATCGAAAATGCCACTTGGCCTATCAGCGCCGGATGGCATTAATGTTAAATGAACTTATCAAGTTCTGTTTCTACATCAGGCATTTTCTTAACCTTAGGATTTTCAATAAGCTTTCCTTTTGTCATAACCATAGAAACGTTTCTAAGAGCAGAAAGATTCTCTAAAGGATTATCTTTTGTTACGATAAGATCTGCACATTTACCTGATTCAACAGTACCTGTCAGATCTCCGATTCCTGCAAGTTCAGCATTGCGTTTTGTTGCAGTGTAAAGAGCAAATCCATTGGATACATTACAGAATTTGTGGAAGTAGTTAAGTTCACGCCACATATCATAATGTGTTACATATGGACATCCTGTATCTGTTCCAAGACCTACAGGAACATCGTTTTCAAGACAGGCTTTGGCACAGTTAATTATACCGTCAAATACAATTTTTCCGTTGTACTGCGCAAGTTCACTTACATTGCTTATACTTCTGTCAAACAGAGCAAAAGGCAGAGCAGGGGAAAGTGTTGCAATATGATAAGAATTATGTTCTTTAAACAACTTGATGATTTCCTTGTCAGGTTCAGCTCCATGCTCGATAGTATCGACTCCGTTTTCAAGAGCAACTCTTACTCCCTCAGGACTTTCAACGTGAGCAGCTACTTTAAATCCGTACTTATGTGCACGATCACATGCAGCCTTTACGATTTCCGGAGACATTTTTAACATTCCCGGTTCACCCTTTACTGTAGCATCGAGAACGCCACCTGTAATCATAAGTTTAATTACATCCGGTTTTCCTTCGGCAATTTTATCTACAAGAGATTCAGCCTCTTCAGGGGAGTTTGCCACATAGGCAAGGGAATCTGCCATATGCCCTCCTGGTACGGAAATGGCCATATTGCTTGCAAGAATACGAGGGCCGACTTCTTTTCCTGAATTGATATTATCTCTGATTTCGCTATCTACATTCTGCACACCACCCATGGTACGAATAGTCGTAACACCACTCATTAACTGAGTCTTTGCCAGTCCGGCACATAACTTGTAAAGAATTTTTCTTGTAAGAGGGTTACTTGTCATTAATTTTACTGTTTTTACAGGGTCACTCTGCTTTTTCTTAGGTTTACCGCTGGATGGAAGATGCACGTGAAGATTAATAAGGCCGGGCATAATGTATTTTCCGTCTAAATCAATCACTTTGTAGCCATCGGCTTTAGCATCTTTTTTTGGTATAATTGCTTCAATTGTCTCGCCATTAACGAGAACAGCGAGATTTTTCTGAGGAACCATATCTATTGAACCGTCAAGAACATAACCGTTGATAAACATGTACTTCACAATAAATCACTCCCTTAATTGTAATCGTTTAAATTTAATGATACTGTATTTGATTTTTATTGTCAATATATCCGGAAGGGGATTAAGGGGGATATTCTTTCTTTCAACATTCCTATCGAAATGGTAAAAGAATAGAACAAAAATATGATTTGGGAATTTGATTTATTGTATGAAAATGAAACAAAAATAGGATAATAGAGAGTTGAATTTTAGCGGAATTACAGATACAATGACAATATAAGGTAAAATGCGTTAAAAATTAGGAGGAACAAAATGGCCATTATTAATTGTCCAAACTGTGGTGAAAAAATATCTGATAAAGCGGAGAAATGCATAAATTGTGGATGTCAAATAAATTCTACGAGATATTGCAAGGAATGTGGTGCACAAATTAATCCTGATTGGGATTTTTGTAAGTCCTGTGGTTGTCCTGTTGAACAAGAGTATGATTCATCAGATGTTATTGAAAATCCATTTTCAGATACACAGAATTACCCACCTGTAAAGAAGAAAACAGGTAAAATCATTATCACTATAATTTCTATTATTTTAGTAGTAGCAGGTTCACTTGTATTTTTCTACGACTATAGAGCGAATCAGTATTACGAGAATGTTAATCTTGTGCTCGAAGAGCATAATAAAGGCGTTGATACATTTAATGAGTGCAAGGAATTGCTTTTGGATGTATGGATAAATGCCATTTTAAAACAAAGTAATGAAAAAACTGATAAATATGTATGTCCCGATGGAGTATTTTCTGATGATTTTAACGATGCGCTTGGCAGACTCTTTGAAGATGAAGAATATCTGAAAAAGCTTGCAGTTATGGAGGAACGTACAGTACAGTTAAAAGCTTTAAGAAAGAAGTTACAACACCCACCGAAGGGTGAAGAAGAATACAATGAATTGCTTTTAGATTATATTGATACTGACATCAGTCTGAATGTGATGCTTGTAAATCCCACAGGAAGCCTTAATTCTGTATCAGACGGTTTTAATGAACGGCTTCAGCATATGCAGGATATTAGTCTTGAGATGGAAACGATTGCAGATTAGTGTTGAATTCAATAGAATAAAGTGTTTATAAACAAACAGCCTTCTATGACAATAACATCATAGAAGGCTGTTTGTTATTATAGAAAAATATACAAAATTGCACTAATTACAGAATCAGTCTGCTATTTTATTATATAGATAATTCCATTCACAACTACTGCATATTTTTTTCTTATCCACATCAACAATCCTCTTTTGTACCAAAGTAGAAAATTTATCCCAGGTCATTATGGAATTTTCTCTGATTCCGCAGAATTCCAGAACTTTTTTATCGTAGCCATACACAGTATCCTGAGAAATACATTCAGCGTTCTGAAGATTAGGGCAGTGGCTGCAGATAATATCGCACTGGGTAATAATTCTTATTCTGGGATTCTCTTTTAAACTATCAGATACAAGCTGCATGTGAGCAGTAAATTCCTTATCATATCCTTTCCCCCTAAAGAATTGAAGGCACATTCCATGATGGGCACGAAGTTTTATATCGTTCATCATTTTAGATACTGATAATCTTTTTCAGTCTTGTTGTAAGAATAAATGACAGAGCAATCTTTATGCAGTCAGGAATGATAAACGGAATAACGCACCAGCCAAGCACGGTCATAAGGCTTACAGCACCGGTTGTCTTTGTATAAACCAGCATAAACCATGCAGTTCCAATAGCGTAGCAGACTAAAAGTCCTAAAATCATAGAAGAAATAAGGACTGTTTTTTTATTTCCCCACAGAGTTTCCATACCCCACATAAGTAAGGCAGAAAAAAAGAATCCTGCAATATATCCACCGGTAGAACCAAAGAGTACTCCAAATCCACCGGAAAATCCTGCAAATACAGGCAGTCCTATGGCACCAAGAAGAATATAGAGAAGAACAGAAATGGCGCCTCTCTTTCCACCTAATACACCGACAGCAGTAAATACTGCTATTGTCTGTAAGGTAAATGGAACTGCTGATGGGATGGAAATCCATGAGCATATTGCAATAATTACTGCGAACATACTGATATATACCATATCTTTTGTTCTGTTTCTGGAAACATTTTTAGCATTAGTTATATTTGTATTCAAAGTAAAGACCTCCCTGAAAGTAAAATTTGTTTTGTGATCACTTTATTTACACTATAGCAACTCAAGGGATAATTGTCAACCTAATAAAAAAAATAGGGTGACAATTCAGAGGATGATTATTAATAAGGTAACATGATGTTAGATTTTCTTAGAAGAATTTCAATAAAACAAGAATGAAGCGTGTAACATTGCAAATCTGAGATAAAACTTAGCAATAGTGATGAAAAGATCTTCGTGTTTTATGAAGTGATAGAGATTTAGGCAATTCTAACATAAATTTGTTATTTTGAAGCTTATAAAATCATTGAAATATCAACGATTTATATAACGAATAGAATCATAGATATACAATAATATAGTTATAGTATATCTATGATTCTTTTATAATAATGCTAAATTATCGACGTAGTTCTGGCACTCTCAGTGCAATGTGACAATTTATCAGAAGAAAAGATGGATTGTCACATTTATGGTTAAATATTTGGGTATAGAGGTTAAAAATTCTTTCGGAGAAAGGCAGACGTGACAAATTTTTAGCATACCATTAAGATTTACACCATTTACCTCAAGAAATGTGACAATCACTCAATCCATTGATTTTTTTACATCATGATAGGAAGTTTTGTGAAAAAAACGGAGGCCCGATGGATTTTTTCACAAAAACGTGACAAATATTTAAATCAGCACCAAATTGTCACATTCGAGAATCAGAAGCCTGCCTAGTCTCCAATATATTTCAGACCATTAGAGTATGCGTGAGAAAAAATCAAGCTAAGCCCTGATTGTCATTTTCAATGATAACGAGCTTCCAGTTTTTTCGTTTCACTCCAATAGACAATCCCATAGAAAAAGCATTCCATAAATACACGAGGCATATTTCATAAGACAAGTAGTTGACAATGTTAACAATAGTGAGTATAATTAACAATGTTAACTTAAAAGGAGGTGTAATTATGACAAAAAACGAATGGCTCAAAATGCTGATTTACCAGCAGGAACTTCATCATTTTGCAAGAACACTGTTAGCACAGAAAAAAGAACAGACACTTACAGTTAGCGAACTTGAAATTCTGACTGTACTTTATTCCGATGCAGAAAAAAGTACACCTCTTGCTCTGACTCACGAAACGGGGATGAAGAAGGAAGCGGTAAGCAGATGTCTTAAACAGCTTTTTGATAAGGGATGCATACAGAAAGAACAGCATCCTGTAGATAAAAGAAGTTATAATCTTTCACTGACGGAAACAGGAGTTAGAGAGTTAAACGATAATTACAGTCTCATTCTTAAGATGATGATTGAGTTAAAAGCGCAGATGGGTCAGGATTTTGATGACCTTTTTACCAGAATTGAAGATGCCAATCAATATATGATTAATATAACTAAGAAATAGGGGGGATGTCTAATGCGATTTTATGACGCATTACAATTAGATCCGGCAGTTCTAAAAAGCAAAATCAATGCTGCAGAAACTCCGGAAGAAAGAAAAAAATTAAAGATAGCGAGAGTTGTTAGGGCATTTTTGCTTGTATCATTCTGTACTGTACTTATTACGCCTATAGCACATATTTTCGGGCAGGAAAACAGTCCGGTTGCAGTAGCACTGGTTTGTATTCTTCTTGGCTTACGTTTTGTTGATTTTGGGTATTGCATTGAAGATGCGTTGTTTAACCTCGGCGTGGTCTTTTTTCTTTTGATTGCAGGACCGGCAGCAGCTTATTTTGCACATCCGGTAATAGGATTTATTATACACTTTATATCATTATTTATTATACTTCTTATGACTACGGATAGCCCTGAAATGGGTAATGGCGGAATATATACATTTGCATATATTTTTATTGTAGGAAATCCCGTTACGGGAGAATCACTGATAAGACGTAGTATGCTGATGATTTGCGGATACATTGTATGTTCTGTAATATACTTCTTCAAACACTACAACAAGCATGAAAAAATACGTTTTAAATCCATACTTGCAAAGTTTCATTTATCTATAGATAAGAATCAGTGGCAGTTCCAGTTTGCATTGGGATTGGGACTTTTCCTTGCACTGGGACAGGGACTTCACCTTGAAAGAATGATGTGGGGCGGATTTGCCTGCGGATCTCTTCTCGGATGCTATTCCTCTTATACAGACGTATCAGGGATAAGAGAACGATTTGGTGATAGAATTGTTGGCGTTATTGCAGGCTCACTAATGTATGCTGTACTTTATAAACTCATGCCGGAATCACTACACTTTATCTTTGGACCGTTAGGCGGAATATGTCTCGGATTCTTTACAAAATACAGACATAAGACAATGATTAACTGTTTCGGAGCATTGATGATTTCTACCGGTTTATACGGACTTCAGGGTTCTGTAATGCTTAGAATTATGAACAACTTCTTTGGAGCGGCATTCGGATATCTGTTCTTTGTTCTGTATCAGAAAATCGTCAGCGGACATTTTAACAAGAATCTTCAGGCAGAGTAATTTAATACGGATTTTAAGACCTTAATTTTTAAGGTCTTTTTTGTTTTTTTGCTCATAGTATATAGGGAAAGGACAAGGTGAGATATGAAACATTTTGAAAAAGTATTTAAGTGCCTTCCCGTTTCTGTGCAAAACCAGATAGAACGTCTCAATAGTGATCTGGTAAATTCCATTGAAGAAGTAAGGATTTACAACGGAAAGGAGATTCAGGTATTTGCAAAAGGGCAAAGGATTTCTCTAAAAGGAAAAATTGAAGGAAGTGATATGCAGAATCTGTTAAACAATCTGATGAAGTTTTCCTATTACGCATACGAAGAAGATCTGGCAAAAGGATTTATTACTATTGATGGAGGACATCGAGTCGGAATTTGTGGCAAAACTGTAATGGAAAAAGGCAAAGTCGTGCTGATTCGTGATGTAAGCTCACTTAACATCCGATATTCCAAAGAAATAAGAGGCTGTTCAGATAAACTGATGAATCTTGTGATAAATCAGGACGGAAGTCTTAACAATTTACTTGTTGTTTCCCCTCCGGGATGTGGTAAGACGACACTTATTCGTGATTTTGTAAGAAATATAAGTATAAAAGGATATAAAGTCGGAATATGTGATGAACGTTCTGAGATTGCAGGAATGTATCAGGGAAAACCATCATATGATTTCGGTACAATGGTAGATGTTCTGGACGGATGTCCAAAAGCGGAAGGAATGCTTATGATGATCCGCTCGATGTCTCCTCAGATGATAGTTACAGATGAAATAGGAAAGAAAGAGGATATTGAAGCAATAAAATCATGCATTGCAAGCGGAGTAAAGATTATGACAACTATGCATGGAAATGATATTGAAAAACTAAGGAATTCACCATTTAATTCCATACTGAACAGCAAAATCTTTGATGTCATTGTTTTCCTTACAAACATTCCGAATGCAGGTACCATAAAGGAGGTTTTCCATGTATAAGATTGCAGGTCTTGTATTAGCTGTTGTAGGATTAACGGCTCTTGGATTTTTTAAGTCTGATGAATTTCGTCAGCGAAAAATAATACTCAGTGATTTCTATGATCTGCTTCTCAGGACATCTACAGAGATAGGGTATTTTAAAGAGCCGTTACCGGGAATCCTTGAAAAACTATCAGGAACAGATAATAGCAAAACATCATTGATGCTCAGACTGACACTATCAGCATATCTGGATAAACAACAGGCATTAGGACAATGTTGGAAGGAAGCTGTAGATGATGTATATTGCAATGACCCTTTAACCGCAGAGGATCTGCAGATAATGAAAAAATGTGGAGACTTTCTGGGACAAAGTGATTATGAAAGTCAGAAGAAATATTTTTCTTTTGTACTGGATAAACTGACAAAACAGATTAACGAAGCGGATGAGTTCTTTAAAATCAAAGGAAGAATGTATAGCAAATTAGGAATCTCGGCAGGTCTCGTTCTTGCAGTTATTCTGATATAAGGAGAAGAACATTGGGAGTAAGTGTAATATTTAAAATTGCAGGAATCGGAATCTGTATTGCTTTACTTAATCAGATTCTGATTAA
>RCNI01001445.1_pt1 | contig 16709 bp, 20 predicted proteins | sample 2041151 | NCBI WGS metagenome assembly RCNI01 (sample SAMN09708214, study PRJNA481090) | feces metagenome | isolation source: feces | place: Antarctica: Albino Rookery | reverse complement strand
AAGGAGAACATTAAATGTTAAAAGGAATAGATATTAGTAAATGGCAAAAAGGAATTAACCTTGATGCAATTAAAACAGATTTTGTAATAGCAAAAGCAACAGAGGGAATAGGATATGTAGACCCTACTTGTGATAGATATGTTCAATGGTGTATTAAGAATAAAAAGCAATTTGGCTTTTATCACTTTGCACGAACCACAAATGACCCTATCGCAGAGGCTCAATTCTACGTAAAGAATACACGTAACTACTTTGAACACGGACTTCCTGTTCTTGACTACGAAGGAACTGCAAAAAATCCACCAAAGGCAAGCGATGTAGAGTGGTGTAGAAAGTGGATGGTAGAAGTACACAGATTAACAGGTGTACTGCCTGTATTCTATACATACGAGGCACTAGAACATCAATTTGATTGGTCACCTGTTGCCGACTTACGAGGAAAGTTATGGCTTGCAAAATACCCACCTATGAGCCGTATCATCCACAACTACAACTTTTCTATGTGTGTAAAGCCTACACCAAAGCATTGGCGAGTGCTTGATATGATTATGTGGCAGTTTGCGGGCGATAATGGACGAGTAGACGGTTATAACGGTGGTATTGATTGCGATGTATTCTACGGTGGAGTGGAAACGTGGCTAGAACTATCTGCTAAAACGCTCCTAGACACCACAGAACACGCAAATACGGACGAAAAGGACAACGAGCCTATCAATACCCCTAATAAGGAATTATTGGCGGAAATTGAACGTTTAAAGCGTGATTTAAAGACATCTAAGGAAAAGAATGTTAAAATGTTATCAGAGCTAAAAGCAATCAAAAAAATAATGCAAGAATATACTAATTGCATTGATACATGGATTGCGGAAAGTGAGGAGAATTAAAACATGAAAAATTGGCTTAAAGAATGTAAAGGAATTATTGTAGATTATTACTACGATAATGACATTGCAGAGATTTCAATGGATAATGTATTTGTAGTTTGGAGCTGTAAAACGTTGCAAAACAAAAAAGCACTCCTAAGTACTACAAATAGTGGCGATGGAATGTACTTTGAATGTACATATAACGGAGATAAGGATGAAACTTACTTCGATGTGTACAAAAAACAAGTAAACATGGTCATCCAAGGAAAATAAAAGAAAAGGAGAGGGATATTATGGAGAAAAAAATTGATTGGCAACGTAAATTATCATCACGTAAATTCTGGTGTACAGTTTGTGGAGCGATTGTGCCTTATATGGTAGCGTTTGGCTACACAGAAAATGACGTAACACAAATGACAGCTATCATCATGGGTACAGGTGCTTTAATTGCTTACATCGTTGGCGAGGGTATGGTTGATGCCTCTTACAACAAAGATGGCGGTGAAAAAGAATAATGGCGATGCAACTTAATGGAAGCGGTAAGGATATTCATATTCCTATTAGTCAAAACGTTATTCCAATGTATCGAGATGTTCTAAAAGACATTAGAGACCATAAACACACACACTATGTGTTTGCGGGTGGACGTGGTAGTACAAAATCTTCCTTTATTGGAGGTATTGTAATACCACTACTTATCATGAGTAACCCTAATGTTAGTGCTATCTGCTTTAGAAAAGTAGCTAATACTGTTCAAAATAGTATCTTTGCACAGGTTAAATGGGGCATATATCACATGGGGCTTGAGAATTTATTCAAAATTCCCAAGTCCTATGCGACTCCTATTGAATACCTTCCAACAGGTCAGTGTATCTACTTCTTTGGGTTAGATGACCACAGTAAGATTAAGTCCATTAAACCTAAACACGGTTACTTTGGTATAACGTGGTTCGAGGAAGTTGACCAGTTTGATGGAGAACGTGAATTACGTTCTGTTACACAGTCTACAATGCGTGGTGGCGATAAATTCTGGGATTTCCGCTCTTTCAACCCACCTATTTCACAAAACAACTGGGCAAATGAGTTTGCGGATATTGCCGAAACACGAGAAGATACATTAGTTATAAGAAATTCATATAAAGATGTACCAGAAGAATGGTTAGGTCCAGCATTCTTTGATGAAGCTGAAACCCTAAAAGAAATTAACCCAAGAGCGTATGAACACGAATATTTAGGTATTCCTGTTGGTATGGGTGGGAATGTATTTGAAAATGCATGTGATTTAGATATGGAACAACTAGTTGAGGTTTATGATTTCGATGGAAGTGTAACAGATAAAATACCGCTATATAAAACGTTTGATAAGATTTACAATGGAATTGACTGGGGTTGGCGATTAAAAAACTTAGCTCTAGTATAAAAACGAATTGAACGCAAGCAAAAGCGGTGTAGTACGTAAGTACTGCTAACGGTGAAAGTCTAAGTATGGATTTACTTAAGACCCAAAATAGCATATAATATACGTAGGAGGAAATCTTATGTATATCTATAAAATAACAAACAACTTAAACAACAAAATTTATGTAGGTCAAACAATCAATGACGTTCAAGTTAGATTTGAAGAACATTGTAGACCTAGTAAAAACAAAACTCTTATTGATAGAGCCATAAATAAGTATGGCAGAGAGAATTTCACAGTTGAAACAATCTGTGAAACAGATTCAATAGACAAACTCAATGAACTTGAAATTCACTACATTGCAAAGTTAGATTCTATGAATCCAGAGGTTGGATATAACCTTTGTATAGGTGGAGGTAACACTAAGGGTTACAGACATAGAGAATCAAGCAAACGTAAAATGAGTGAATCGAGAATGGGTATTTTCGCAGGTGAGAAGAATCCCTTTTATGGAAAACATCACACTGAGGAAACAAAGAAACGATTAAGCGAGATACACAAGGGTAAACCTTTATCAGCATTGCACAGAAAACATTTAAGTGAAACAAACCCTAGAAAACATAAAATAATATGTACAACTACGGGAGAACACTTTAACTCACTTAAAGAAGCTGCGGATAAATACAACCTAAAATCTACTCACATTTCAAGAGTTTGCAGAGGAAAAAGAAAAAGTTGTGGCGGTTACAAATTCATATATGATAACACCGTGCTAAGCCCTAACGATTAGTTAGGGAAAGTGTAACGACTATTCCCAATGGGAAGTAGGACTGAGATTAGCACAGTCCGAAGCGGTTCGCACGTTAATAGCGTGAAGAGATAGTCTATCCCCCTAGTAAATATCGGGAAACCGAGGGTATAATAGTTTGCAAAAGACCCATTCAGATTTGTTAGAATGCACTTTGATGCTAAGAAATTAGATTTGTATATATTTGATGAGTTTAGCACTGTTCAAACAAGAAACTCTACTGTATATAAAATTTTGTATGAAGAGACAAAGAAAATCTCACCCGATGAATTAGTAACGGCAGATTCAGCCGAAGGAAAATCTATCGCAGACTTTAAAACATATGGAGCACATATTAGAGGTGCTATAAAAGGTCCAGATAGTGTAAGATATGGAATCAAGTGGTTACAGGGCTTAAACCACATCTACATTGATAAACGAAGATGCCCTAAAACATATAGAGAGTTTGTTGAGTATGAATATGACACCGATAAGTTTGGCGATTTTGTTAGTTCGTACCCAGACTTTAACAACCACAGTATCGATGCTGTAAGGTATGCCCTAGAGAAATACTACAGTAGACGTGGAAATTAGTAGGAGGCTGATATTAAAATGAAAATGTTCTCAGCCGTATGGCAAAAAATTAAGGAGATGATGGCGAAAATGATAGGAAGTAAGACAATCGCAAGAGAATTGCAAATCACACCGATGGTATCTAGTCAAATGCAAGAATCTATTCAGTTGTGGTCAGACTTATATCAAGGAAATGCACCTTGGCTACACGAACCAACGTATTTAGACCCAACAAGAGTTACATCTATTGGGTTGCCTGCATTTATTGCAAGTGAAAAAGCACGCATGGCTGTTTTAGAGTTTAAATCACAGGTAACAACACCTATTGATGAAACTGACGGCTCAGCCGATGGTGATATTAAAAACAGTAGAGAAGATAAACTGAAAGATGTTAGTACTAAAGAGAAACGAGCTAAGTTCTTAGATATTGAGTATAAAAAGCTCAAAGATAACTTACGCACACAACTAGAATATGGAATTGCTAAGGGTGGACTTGTCATTAAACCTTATGTGGTATTTAATAAAAAGCCTTCATTTGACGATACAAACGAAGAGATTGAATCATATTCTATTGAGTTTGACTTTGTACAAGCTGATAACTTTTACCCCCTTGCTTATGATAGCAACGGTAAGATTACAGAGGCTGCATTTATTCAGACTAAGGTAGAAAAAGATGCGGTTTATCGTAGACTTGAGTACCATAAGTGGGAAAGTGGTGTTGTTACAATCATGAACACTGCCTACAAGTCCTCAAATGACAGTATTAGTGGAAGTACTGATTTAACCACTACACTTGGTGAGGAAGTTGCATTAGCTAATATTCCAGAGTGGCGAAATATGCAACCTATTACAACGATTAACAACGTTAAGCGACCATTATTTGCTTACTTTAAAATGCCTCTTGCAAATACCATTAACACAGGTAGTCCATTGGGTGTAAGTGCATATAGCCGTGCTATTGACCTAATCAAAGATGCTGACATCCAATATTCCACCCTATTGTGGGAATATGAAGGTGGTCAAATGGCAGTTGATATTGACCGAGATGCATTAAGATTTGAAACAGATTCAAAGGGCAATCACCACAGTGTTATGAGCCAATTGCAACAACGTTTATATCGTAATATTGATTTAGGAGCTGACGGAAATACATATGAGCCATTCGCTCCTGCGTTACGTGATAATAACTATATCAACGGATTAAATACAATTTTAATGCAAATAGAAAATGTTACTGGATTATCTCGTGGAACATTATCTGAAGTTACTACAGAAGCAAGAACAGCTACAGAATTAAAGATTCTTAAACAACGTAGTTATAGTGCAAACGCTGAAATCCAAAAAGCATTAGAAGTGGCACTTAGAGATGTTGTTTATATCATGGACGTATATTGCACACTCTATAACATCACACCAGACGGTGATTACGAGGTTTCCTTTGAGTGGGATGACAGTATTCTTGTTGATGTCGATGCTGAACTAGAAAAACGTGTAATCTTACTACAAAATGGTTTAACATCTAAACTTGAAACTCGTATGTGGTACTTTGGAGAAACTGAAAAACAAGCTAAAGAGGCTTTAAATCGAATTGAGCAAGAGAATAGAGATACAATGGAAAAAGAGCTGATGAAGTTTGTTGATGATGTTGAAAGTCAAGAAAATTTCAACGAAGGCAAACAAGGACAAGATAACAATGATTTTGACAAGGGTCACACCATAAGACAGTCCAAAGACAATATGACAAACAATATGAACCCACCACAACCTAAGAAACCAAAGGATGTGAAATAGTAAATGCTAACGAATGATGAAATTGACGTATTAGCAAAACCGATTGAAGATGAAGATGAGGAGTATGAACTAGCCGTTCTACTCCTAATCATCAGCGGTATTGTTAAAATTAAAAAAGCTCGTAGTAAATCAATACTGTCGGTAATGGCTAGGGATAAAGCCCTAGTTGACCTTGAAGCTCTTACTAGCAAGCATAAATTTAGTGTTATAGCTAAAACAAAAGAGATTATTCGTAATGTTGGTAGAATTTCATATCAAGAGGCGGTAAATAGTCTTAAATCACCTAGTACAAATGTAGTTAGGTTTGAAGATAATGAAAGGGTTCAACAGATTATCAAAGACACTACAAATGAAACAATAAAGGCTATAAGAAAAAGTGTAACACCTCAAGCATTTATGCTAAGAGACCCAAACAATCCCAATAAACTTATCCCAACATCACTTTCACAAACATATTCAAATGTAATCGGCAATGCTATTAACGCAGCGACCAACCAATCGGTTGACTTTGATACGCTTATGCGAGATATTATTAAGCAATTAAACGCAAGTGGAATACGGAGTGTATCATATAGCACCGAAACAGGTAAAATGTACCCACAACGCTTAGATACTGCGGTTCGTAGAAACTTGCTTGACGGAATTAGAAACGTACATCAAAACATTCAGTTTGAAATGGGTGAGCAGATGGGAGCAGATGGAATACAACTATCTGTTCATAGATACCCTGCCATAGACCACGCACCAGTTCAAGGACACTTGTTTACAATGGAGCAATTCAATAACATGCAAACAGGATTAGATTTTGAAGATATTGATAAACAACGGTTTGATGGTTTCCCACGAGCTATTGGAACACTAAACTGTAAGCATTTTGCATATGCAATCAAATTAGGTGTTACAAAACCAACATATACAAAAAAACAATTACAAGCTATCTTAAACGAGAATGAGCGAGGATATACAATGCCTAACGGTAAACATTTGACAATGTACGAATGTACGCAGTATATGCGAAGGTTGGAATGTGATATTCGTAGGGATAAAGATGGATTAGTATTAGCTAAAAAACTTGGAGATGAGGTGTTGTGTAATCAATATCAAGCTAGTATATCTAATAAAACTAAGAAATATTATAGTTTTTGCAAAGCATGTCACCTACTCCCCCAAAAAGATAGAATTAAGTCATACTTATAGTGTTTACATATTGTTTTATATATAGTATAATATATATGTATAGGAATAAGAGTTCCCAAGGCTCTTATTCCCTTGGGTATACGATAAAATACAGTTCATGAACCTGTGTTTATTGTATGCCCTTTTTGTTTGTCATATACGCTGACACTTAACTGCGTATCGTTCTACCGCACACTGTAATGCGGACATACAAATAACAGATATAAAAGAATGGAGAGTAAAGAATGACATTAAAAGAACTTTTTGAAAAAGCAGAGAATGGAGCATTAACATATGAACAGTTTAATGCACTTTGCGAAAAGGAAGGTATGAAACTAGCCGACCTTTCTACAGGAGAATATGTTTCAAAGAAGAAACACGAGGCTGAATTAGGAGCAAAGGACGAAACCATTAACACTTTGCAAACAACCATTACTAATCGAGATACCGATTTAGGTAAACTAGAAGAACAACTTAAAAACGCTGGAGCAGATTCCTCTAAACTTGAGGCACTCTCAAATGAATTTAATTCATTAAAGACAAAGTACGAAGAAGATTCCGCTAACTATCAAAAACAGTTGCATAAACAGGCTTATGACTTTGCAGTTAGAGAGTTTGCCGGGCAAAAGAAGTTTACAAGTAATGCAGCGAAAAGAGATTTTATCAATTCAATGCTCAAACAGGATTTACAACTAAAAGACAACAAGATTTTAGGTGCAGATGACTTTACAACAGCATATGCTAAGGAAAATGAAGATGCATTTGTAGTTGAAAGCCAAGCTGACCAAAAATTAAAACCTCAGATGGTATCTTCTACCACTAATGTTGGAGGAGAATCTAGTAACAAATCAAATGACGGAGGTTTTAATTTCAACTTTACGGGAGTAAGACCTCGTAACTAACCAAGGAGGAATTAAATTATGGAAAAATTAAACTACGCAACAGAATATCAACAGACATTGGTACAAAATTTCCCTTACGTACTAAACTTTGGAAAATTGTACGCAACACCAAATAACGGACGTTTCCGTTGGACAGGTGCTCGCACTATCGAAATTCCAAGCATTAAAACAACAGGACGTGTAAATGCAGACCGTGACTCTATTGCACAGGCTCAACGCAACTACGATAACTCCTGGACACCATTAACACTAACAAATGAACGTAAGTGGTCTACACTAGTTCACCCAATGGACGTTGACCAAACAAACTATGTAGCATCTATTGGAAACATCACTAAGGTGTTCAACGAAACACAGAAATTCCCAGAAATGGATGCATACACAGTATCTAAAATCTACACCGACTGGGCTAAGGCTAAAGGTGAAGATGGAACAGTTCACACAGCTGACAAAACCGCATTAACTATCTCAAATGTATTAGATGTATTTGATGACTTAATGCTAAAAATGGATAACGCACGTGTTCCAGCTAACGGACGTGTATTATACGTAACACACGAAGTTAAGAAATTGCTCAAGAATGCGGATAAGATTCAACGTACATTGAATGTACAAGATGCATCAGATGCTATTAACCGTACAGTTAACCGTCTTGATGAAGTTGAAATCATTGGTGTTCCATCAACTCTTATGAAAACAGCTTATGAATTTACAGAAGGTTGGAAACCTGCAGACGGAGCTAAGCAGATTAACATGTTCCTTGTTAACCCACTTGCAGTTATTACACCGATTGTTTACACATTCGCACGCTTAGATGCACCAAGTGCTGGTTCTGAAGGTAAGTTCATTTACTACGAAGAATCATTTGAAGATGTATTTGTACTTGAAAAACTAAGTGATGCTATTCAGTTCAACATTTCCGATACTGTAGGTGCATAATGACTATTAAAGTAATGCGTGATAACGTAGTGTTGTCTATTGATGACCGTCAGAAAGAACGCTACTTAGATAGAGGATATAGTGTTATCGACACTAACGGTAATGTTGTAGAACAATCTGAGCCTAAGACTTTAGCATCACTAAAAACGGCGTATGTTGAACAAAAACAACAGATTAAAAGTCTTAATGAAGAGATTGCATCTCTTAAAGCTAAGATTGAATCACTTACTAGTGCTAAGCCTAAGAAACAGGCTAAGCAACAGGAAAAATAAAGTAAAAATTAAGGAGGGTGGTACTCGATGGATTATCTAACATACGAAGAATATAAAGAATATGGTGGAGAACTACCAAGTACCACCTTCAATTCTTATGTTGTAGATGCTCAAGTGATAATTGATAGCAAAACATTTAATAGACTATCAAAAATGGATGAGATACCAGAAAAGGTTAAACAATGTGTATTTAAACTAATTGACCTTATGGAACAGAAATCTGAGTGTTTCCGAATGGGAAATGATAATAGCTCTATCATATCTCAAGCGAACGATGGAGTGTCTCTTACATACAACAAAATGTCTCCTAGACAAAAGGTCGGTGAACTTAATCGACTAATGCTAGAAACTGTAAATCTATACCTTGCAGGGGTAAGTGATAGTAAAGGTAGACCAATATTATACCGAGGTATTTATGACGATGAATAGTTTTCCATCGTGGTGGGATTCCACTATAACGGTGTACAATAAGCACACCGATAAACAAACCCATGTAATTACGTGGTATAGAACAGTTATTCCCAACTGCTTTTGGAAATACACAGGAGACAAAATATCAATTGGAAAGACTATGTTAGAAACAAATAATATTATTTGTAGAATCCCTATTCAAGAGAACTTCAAAGAAAATTATTTGTGGCAGACTATTCCAAATGACTTGAAAACAAATTACTTCACGCTGAACAGTGGCGATATTATTGTACGGGGTGAGGTAACAGATGAAATAAACGAATACAAAGACGGTAAACGTGCATCAGATATTATTGACAGGTACAAAAGTATGCAAGGATGTATGCAAGTGGAAGAAATGGCAATTAATATTGGCGGTGGTAGATGCAATGAACACTACTACATAAAAGGAGTGTAACATGGCTAAGTTTGTAAATGTTAGTGTTGACTTTGATTCTGAATATCTTACAAAATCTATTATAGAGAATATTACAGATGATGAGACAATGTTAAAGATACACGAACTTCTATATGAGTATGTAGAGCCTTATGTTCCTATGGAAAGTGGTAGTATGCTTGACGGTACATTGATTGAACCCGATGGTGTTACATACCCTGGTCCTTATGCCCATTATATGTACGAAGGAGTAGTATATGGACCTAACAAACGCATACCAGTGGTAACCCCTAGTGGTGAGATTATATACGCATTTAACTCACCTGCAGGCGTTAGCAAATCACCGACAGGTAAACTGCTTAACTATAACCCACGAGTTGTATATCCATCATTAGCTGAGGCACTAAATGGAGTTCCTCCATATCCCCACCCAAACAAACATCCACTAGCAACTCACCATTGGGATGATGCTATGATGATAGATAAGGGTGACGAGTTTACCGAGAGTGTTAAAAAAGTACTTGTAGAAAGGTTGGATAAACATGGTGGATAAGAACCAAGCGATGATTGACTATCTAATGACATGTAAAGTAATTAAGGATAATCCATTATTCTTTAACTACGTAAACGCTAAAAATAACAACAAGCAATTGATAACAAGTGCTAGTGATACAAGTACTGATAAAAAATTTATTGATGGCAGTGTACTAAAGAGGTACACGTGTACAATAATCGACTTTAAGTCTATCGCAACAAATGCGGTAGTAACAGAAAGTGGTTATCCAGATGAAAACGTTGAAGATATGTATAGCGTTCAAAAACTAATAGACTGGATAACCGAACAGAATAAAGCACACAACTATCCTAAATTTGGTTCTGATTGTGTAGTACAGGATATAAGAGCTTTGACATCAGCTCCTAGATTAGGTGGAATTGATACTCAAACATCTCCGCCACTAGTTCAATATACTGTAACAATTAGAGTTGAATATTTGGATAGAACCGACATGCTTTGGAAATAATAGGAGGAATTAATTATGGCAAGCGTAAAAAGTTTTAACCTCACAGAAGGTCAGCGTGCAGAACGTAAAATGCTTATTACCGTTGCAGAATGGAATGACGGTAGTTCAAACGTTCGTGAAGTGTTAGGTACTCGTACAGAAGATTCTAGTATTGAATACAACCCAGACATTTCCACAATGACTGATATTAGAGGTATCAACTACACAGACTTAAACAAAACTCAGCCTCAACAATCATTTGACCCATTCCTTATCTTAGGTGGCTCAAAATTAGGCGAAAAACTAAATGATATTAGACGTAGAAATGCAGTAAGTGAATTAAATAACTTTACCATGTATATCATCACCGCCTTTGTTGGTGAAAAAGGTAAGTATGAAGCAGAAAAACATAAACACTGCACAATCACTTATGAATCCTTTGGAGGTCAAGACTTCGTTAACTTCCCTATCACAGTTTACTACTCAAATGACAGTGAAACAGGAACAGTTGACAAGCTAGGTGATGATTTCACATTTACATCGGATTTATCTTCCGTAGCATAAATAGAATAAGGAGCAAATGAATATGACAAAGCAAAAAGACATTATTGATATTGAACTAACCCCCACACGAAAAAAACGTTTTAGAATCGATGGGGATAATGACCGTATCTTAGAAATCAACGTAGCAGATATGGGTATTGTAGACCGTTTTAACAAAGTATATCCAAAGTTAGTTGAACTTGCAGACAAATGTGGAACTGCTTTAGATTTCGATGAAGATGCATCTGAGGAAAGTCAGATTGAACAACTTGGAGCTTCTATTAAAGAAGTTGACTCTCAAATGCGTGAGCTAATGGACGAACTCTTCAATGCAAATGTATCAGAAGCATGTGCACCAGAGGGTACAATGTGGGATATGTTTGAAGGAGAATTTAGATTTGAACATATCATTAACACACTCACACCGCTATATGAGGCAAATATCTCAGACGAGATGGATAAAGTATCTAAACGAATTGCAAAACACACTAAGAAATACACTAAATAATGTATGAACTGCCAACAAGCATATTCATTGGTGATGAAGAATTTAAAATCAGAAACAATGGCGATTATAGAGTCATACTAGATTGTTTCGATGCTCTCGATGATTGTGAGTTGTCTCAGGAAGAACGCTTGATTGCATGTCTTATCATCTTCTACGAAGATATTAACTCTGTTGATGATATAGCACGCTTTCAAGACATGGGACAGGCGGTCGAAAAGATGTTTAAATTCTTTAACTGCAATCAAGAAAATCCTGGAGCTAATCTTAATCATAAAGTGATTGATTGGAGCCAGGATTTTCAATTAATATGCTCAAGTATAAATATTATTGCAAACAAAGAAATTCGTTTAGAACCATATCTGCATTGGTGGACTTTTATGGGATATTACACCAACATTGGCGAAGGTCCATTCGCAACCGTAGTTAGCATTAGAAGTAAAATGCTAAAAGGGAAAAAATTAGAAAATTACGAAAAAGAATTTAGAAAATCAAACCCACAATACTTCGTATGGGATGCTAAATCTGCTGAGGACAAAGCAATGGAAGAAGAAATACTTAGTATGTGGAACAGTGAAAAGTAGGTGATTATATGGCAGTAAACGGAGATATTAAACTTAGTGTAAACCTCGACACTAAGAGTGTAAAAAAAGAATCTGAAAAGGTAGGTGAATCTATTAGTGGAATTTTTAAAGCAGCTAGTGGAAAAAAAGTAACTTCGTCATTTAAACGATTGCTCACAACCCTAGGAGCACTTGATTCTAGGTCAAAAAAACTTCGAGCAGATTTAAAGTCTTTAGAAGGTACGGCTGTTCCTACTGACCAATTTAAAGCACTGACATCCGAAATAATTAAATACTCAAAACAGATAGAAAGACTACAGCTCAAGCAAAAAGCGTTACGCACTGAACTAAGTCAGACGAAAAACCCAAAGGATAGAGATTACATTGCAAAACGTATTGAAAAAACCGAGGCAAAAATAAACTCCCTACGATACGTTTTAGGGGAGCTTAATAAAGAACAACGTGAACTTGAACGTAATGGAGCATCTATTCGTGGGGAAGATACGGAGCAATACAAACAAAAAACAAGACAATTGAATGACGTTATTAACCGTCAGCGTGTTATCTTACAGCAGATGGATGAGTACCGACAAAAACAAAAGAAAAACTTAGACCTAGATATTCGTAAGAGTATTTTAGATGCTCAAGCACAGAAATCAAAGCTAAGAGAAAGTTCGCCAAAACTTGCATCTATCGTAGAAAACATTCGAGATAATTCTGGCGTGTTTACAGCTACTACAAAAACGGGTGCAGCAATAGACAGACTAAAGAAACAAACAAAGTTCTTTAAACGTATACTAGAAGATGTTGGGTTTACTGGTACAAACATAGCTAATGGTATCGCTAAAGCGTTTGGTTCAGCATCGGGTTCGTTAGGTTCTTTCTTAGGAAAGTTTGGGGCTACTGAAAAGGCTGGTGCTCACCTAACAGGTCTTGCAGCTAAATCTGGCAAACTAGCTGGAACATTAGCAAAAGTACTAGGTCCGGCATCAGCGGTAGCAGCGGCAGCTATTACAGCCTTTACGGTAAAACTCAAAATTAATCTAAAGATTACCAAAAAACTTATTAAAGCTACAGCTCAGCTTAGCAAGAAAATTGGACGTCACCTTGTAGAAAATGTTAAAAATTTAACAAAGGCATTAGGCACTAGGTTACTGAAACACTTCAAGTTGCTAAATAAAGAGTCTAAAGGCGCTCAGATAAACGGCAAGAAACTATTAAGAATACTATTACAATATGGCTTTGGTATCAGAAGTATGTTCTTCCTTATTCGTAACCTTAGAGGACAAGTAAAAGAAGGATTAAATAACCTAAGACAATTCCAAGATGGACTGAATGATACAAGTACAGCAATGTTACAATTAGAATCGTCTATGCTATTCCTAAAGAATGCTTGGGGTGCTGCGTTTGCACCTATCATTAACTTTGTAACTCCAGCACTAACTGCTTTAATTGATAAGTTGGCTCAAGCGTCAAACGCAATCGCTGCTTTCTTCGCCTCTCTTACAGGACAAGCAACATATATTAAAGCCGTTAAAGTGCAAAAGAAATTAGCTGACGGATTTAAGAAAACAGGAAAAGCCGCTAAAGAGGCATCTAATAACCTTGCAGCATTTGATAAGATTGATGTACTTAACCAAGACAAAGATAATGATGTCGGAGGTGCGGGGGAGAATAAAATTGACCCTAACGAGATGTTCTCTTTGGAAAAAATTCCTAATAACACACAAAAATTAATTGATAAGATTAAAGCAATGTGGGCAGAGGCAGACTTCACAGACTTAGGTAGAACGTTGGGAGAAAAGCTAAAAGAGGCTCTTGAGAGTATTCCGTGGGAAGAAATCAAACAAAAGTGTTATAAAATTGGTAAATCTATTGCCACGTTCCTAAACGGTTTCTTTGAAACACCGGGACTTGCTACGGTGTTAGGGAAAACAATCGGTGAGGCTATTAACTCCGCACTAAACCTTGCGCTTGGTTTCGTTGAAAACTTCCACTTTGATAGCTTTGGTATATTTATTGCCGAAGGTATTAGAAGTGCTATTGAAACAATCGATTGGAAAATGTTCCAAGACGTTATTGGAAAATTAGCAAGAGGTATTGCAGAATCGATTAACGCTTTCTTTACTCACCCAGGTACAATGGAATCTATCGGTAAGGCAATAGGTCAAATGATTCAAGGGGCTATTCACTTTGCGACAGAGTTTATTAAGACAATTAAGCTAGGACCAATTTGTAGAGGTATTGCAGATGCTATCACAAATGCCCTCAAACAAATTAAACCAGAAGAAATTATCGAAGGTTGTAAAGCACTTGGTCAAAATATTGCAGATGGTATTAACGGTTTCTTTAGCCAACCAGAGCTACCACAACAACTAGGTGAAAAGATTGCAGCTATGATTAACGGTGCAATTCTTGGAATCAAAACATTCTTAGACGGAACAAAATTCGGTGAGGCTGGTAAGTCGATTGGAGAGGCTCTACACACAGCTATTGAGAATATTGAGTGGGAAGAAATGGGTAGAAACTTAGCCAAGGGAATCAATAAGGCTATTGAGTTCTTAATCGGGCTACAAAGCGAATTACCTATTGAAGATGTAGTAACAATGCTCACAGATGCAATAGCTGGATTCCTCGAAGAATTTGACTGGGAGAAAAACGGTAAGGCACTAGGAGACACTGTTAAAAACTTACTTCAAGTAATTCTTACCAAGATTAAAGAATTTGACTGGTTAAAATTTGGTGAGGACGTAGGAAAATTCTTAAAAGGACTGGATATTAAGCAAATAAAAGAAGATATTAAAGAAATCATATGGAAAATTTTCCAAGGTGCTGCAAGTGGTGCTAGAAAAGCATGGGTTGAAAGTTCGCAAGGACCGGCTGAAAAGTTCTTTAGAGAAACCGCATCATTATTGCTCACCGCCTTTGGTTCGGTTCTAATGGCACCGATTGCAGTAATACGTGGTTGTAAGCACGTAAGCTCAGTTGTTAAAAACACAATTAGAGAGAAACTCGGCATCAGCGGTGATGGTGGAACATCGACCGTAATGGAAGATACAGGTAAGTCGGTAACAGATGGCTTAGCTGAAGGTATTGAAAATAACTCGGCTAACGTTGAGACTTCTATGGAAAATCTTGGAACTAAGATTATCGAGAGTGCATCTAATACCACAACCGAAACCAACAACAAGTGGAATGACCTTAAAGTTAATACTGAAAAATCGTTTGATGAGACTAAGACTAAATCCTCTAAACAGTGGACGGATATTAACAAAGACATAAACAAAACAGTTAAAGACATGAACGAGGCAATCGATGAAAAGTTTACAGACCTCAAAGAGGATTTGAAAAAAACAACTGAGGAAACTGGCGAAAACATGAAAGAAAACTTCAGTGAGGCGCAACTGAACGCAATAACCTCTTTCGATGACATGCGAGTATCAATCAGTGACATTTTCGATAACCTTTTCTCCAAAATATCGGAAGTTTGTGCATCTATTAAAAGTACCGTACAATCTATGGTGGCATCGGTTCAAGCGGCAGTTGCAGCAGCTCAAGCTGGAATTGCATCATTAGAGGCGGCTGTATCAAAGCAAGCATCACTATCAGCTGCTCTTTCTGCGGGCGGTGGCTCTGGCGGTGGTGCATCATCGGGTTCGTCATCCAACTTTAGCGTTCCACACCTTGCAAAGGGTGCTGTTATTCCGCCTAATAGAGAGTTCTTAGCTATGCTAGGTGACCAGAAACATGGAACTAACATTGAAGCACCACTAGATACAATCGTTGAGGCGTTTGAAAGCGTTGTTGGAAATATGAATGTACAAAACACAGGATATTCAGAAATGCAATTAGACGGTGAAACATTCGCAAGATTGATTACACCTTACGTTGTATCAGAATTAGAAAGACAGGATTATAGCCCTGTAACAGTATTGGAGGGATAATATGAGTGATTTTATTATTATTGACGGTAAAGAGTATCGGGTTGCTCTTGTAAACCTTCAACGTACCGCAAACGTGCTTGATAAATTCGCAAACCGTACAGAGGACGGTGTATTACATAGAGAAGTAATTGGTACGTTCTATAACTATCAACTCGAGATTGGAATTGTAAATGATATAGCTTTATATGATGAACTGTTCGAGGTTCTCGCTGCACCTGTGGAAAGTCATATAGTGGAATTACCACATGACCACAAACCATTTGAAGGCTACTTTGCAAGCGTTCAAGATAAGGTACGGCGGTTGACACCAGACGGTTGTTTATACACAGGGCTTACGTGTAGTTTAATTGCATCTAAGCCTACGAGGGTGGCATAGTATGGCATCACGTAAAACAGAGTTCGGTGTAGTTTATGACTTAACCGACTTAAAGGCATCCAACGATTCCACTCCAACATCAACAACTAATAGTAGTTTTTGCGATATTAACCTTTTAAAGCAAGACGAAAAGGAGGTTGATATAATAACACTCGAACACAATCTTTCGGTCTTAAATGGCTCAAAAACAACCTTTAAACCGCAAGAGCAGAGGTTCGCATACAT
>RCNI01000936.1_pt1 | contig 16720 bp, 16 predicted proteins | sample 2041151 | NCBI WGS metagenome assembly RCNI01 (sample SAMN09708214, study PRJNA481090) | feces metagenome | isolation source: feces | place: Antarctica: Albino Rookery | reverse complement strand
CTTCAAAGCCTTCCAGACTGATGGCAGGGACAAAGTTCTTCACTCGCAGCATTTCCTTGCAGAAGTCCTCGTCAATCAGGGTTCCGTTGGTGAAGGAGAGGAACTCGCAGTCCGGGTGCATTTCGCAGATCTTGATGAGATCTGCCTTACGGACCATAGGCTCGCCGCCGGTATAGATGTACATATAGGTGCCCAGTTTCTTGCCCTGACGGATGATGGAATCAATGGTTTCCAGCGTCAGATTCAGCTGATGGCCGTATTCCGCCGCCCAGCAGCCGGTGCAGTGCAGGTTGCAGGCAGAGGTGGGATCCAGCAGAATGGCCCAAGGCACATTGCAGCCGTACTTCTCTTTCGCCTCCATCTGGATGGCACTGCCTTTCAGGCTGGCGTTAAACAGAAAATTCTCCACAAAGGCCTTGCGGACACCGGGATCCAGCTCATACAGCTTCAGAATCAGCTGATACCAGTTATCCTTTTTCTCAATGGCGCTCCGGATGGCATTGCGCTGTGAGGCATACCACTCCTCCGGGGTCAGCTTATCCACAAGTGCCATCAGTTTGGGCAGATTCTCTTCCGGATTTCCTTCAATATAGTTCAGTGCCTGTTGGATCGCGAAGCGCTGCATCGTTTCTTTCATACTGCTCATCTGAATCCATTCCTTTCTTCTCTGGTCGCGAGCTATTATAAGTCAATTTTAGGACAATTCGGTCGAAAAGTCATTGGACAACCGAGACGCCGTGTCACAATTTATGACAAACCGACCATTTCGTTACACTCGCGCACCCCCAATAACGAAAAAAATCCCCGGGACAGACCATAAGTCTATCCCGGGGTATTCTATTCATAATATAGGTGCAAATATGGCTCACGCCTGCTCCTGCTGGTCCTCTGCTTTCATCTCATGGATGATGCTGACCGCCAGATGCTGGGTAACCACCTTCACCATCTCCAAGAAACGCTCCGGCGGAATGGAGTCCTTTTCCAGCAGCCAGCGCTCCACCGAGCAAATCAGGCCGTCAGTGAAGAAGTTGATATAAAAGTCCGGCACCTCCTGCTCTCCCAGGAGCAGTTCCAGCCGCTGCCGCATGATGGGGTAGGCGTAGTCCCGGAAGTGCTCTGACAGGGAATTCTGACCATTGACCTGCAAGGCATTTCGATAGAACGCCCGATTCTCATAGAAGTAATTCAGAATCTCCTCCCAAGGCTCCCAACGGTTGTTGTTCGTCTGCTTGAGCGAGAGAGTGCTGAACTCCATGTCGAAAATCCAGTTCACCAGATCGTACTTGTCCTTGAAATGATAGTAAAAGCTCTTACGGTTCATTTCACACTTGTCGCAAATCTGGCCGATATTGATTTTTTCCAGAGGAGCTTCTTTCATCAGCTCTTTCAGCGCACGCGCCAATGCTCGTTTAGTAAGATTGGAGTCCGACATTTGTATGCCTCCTAACGAAGGGCACGCTTTGCCTCCACGCTCGCCCTCGCCTTCGTACTTGCTTGAAGTATATCAGATGATCCGCCTTTTTTCAACAGACGGTCCATGCTCGTTCCTCCTATGGGAAATAGTTTCCCTTGCAGGCTTTTTCCTTCCGCATTATAATAGAATTGAAACAAATCCGGTCTATCCCGGTTAAGGAGGACTTTTTAGATGCGTCACACAATTGATGATTTAATGAACTTTCTGGAGGAAAGCCACAGCCCCTTTCACTCCGTTGCCAGTGCCCGAGCCCGTTTGGACGAAGCCGGCTTCCAGTCTTTGGAGGAGTGCGGCGTCTGGGCTTTGAAAGCCGGAAAAAACTATTACACGACCCGAAACCAGAGCAGCATCATCGCCTTCCGCATGCCGTCTGCACCTCTGACCGGCTGGAGAATGACTGCCTCTCACAGCGACAGCCCCTCCTACCGCATCAAGCTGGAGGCTCAGCCCGACAAAAACGCCAGCGGTCTGACCCGAGTCTGGGTGGAAGGCTACGGCGGCATGATCGCCGGCAGCTGGCTGGATCGTCCTCTGTCCGCCGCCGGTCGGGTCTTGGTGGACGCAGAGGACGGACTGCAGTCCCGTCTGGTCTATTTTGACCGGGACCTGCTGGTGATCCCCAGCCTTGCCATTCACATGGACCGCACCATTAACTCCAGTCGGGAGCTGAATCCCAAGCGGGACATGCAGCCCATTTTCGGTGGGGAAGGCTGTCCCGACCTGAAAAAGCTGTTGGCCGAGGAACTGGGCGTCACCCCGGAACAGATTCTGGGTGCCGATCTGACGCTCTGCCCCAGACAGAAGCCGGTGCTTTTGGGCGCAGAGCAGGAGTTCATTTGCAGCCCTCGCTTGGACGATCTGGAATGCGCCTGGGGCACATTGCAGGGTTTCCTCGATGTCCTGCCCCCCGCAGGCGTGGCCGCCGTTTGGTGTATGTTTGATAACGAGGAAGTGGGCAGTGGTACCCGTCAGGGTGCAGTCAGCACCTTCCTCCCCGATGTGATGGCCCGGATGGAGTCCGCCCTGTCCGTCTCCCCGGAACAGCACTACGCCGCACTGGCCAACAGCCTGCTGATGAGTGCGGACAACGCTCACGCCATTCACCCCAACTACGCCGACAAGGCCGATCCTGTTTCCCCTGTGAAGGTAAACGGCGGCATCGTCCTGAAGTATAATGCCAGCCAGAAATACACCACCACCGCCCTCACCGGAACCCTGCTCACTCAGCTGTGCAAGCGGGCCGATGTTCCGGTACAGGTATTCACCAACCGAGCCGACATGCCCGGCGGCAGCACCTTGGGCAATCTGCTCAGCGCTCAGGTCAGTGTGCCTATGATGGATGTGGGACTTCCCCAGCTGGCCATGCACGCCTGTGTGGAAACTGCCGGCAGCAAGGACCCGGACTATCTGTTCCGGGCCAGCCGCTCCTTCTATGAGGCGGAAATCACCTGCATTGCCGATGGAAGCTATCGGGTGAACTGAATTTCATGCAAAGCAAAACGGAGATGCCGATAAGCTTCGGCATCTCCGTTTCAATTTGTCCGAAAACAGTCCCCACAGCGATTGCTGTGGGGACTGATCTTTACTGTTCCAAGCTGTGGGTGTTCATATCCCAGCGCATACGCACCTCGCCGGAAAGCTCCTTCCACACAAACACACCATTCTCCATGGTCATATAGCCGTGCCAGCTGTCGTTTTTCGGAATGGACACGGAACCGGGGTTTAAGTACCAGTAACCGTGGTCGACACAGGCCGGCACATGGGTATGACCGGTCAGCAGCACATCCCCCTCGTGCAGCTTCGGAGGATGATCTTCTCCGAACACATGACCGTGGGTGGCATAGATGGTTTTTCCCTGCTCCATAAAAAAGCAGTACTCCGCCATCACCGGGAAATCCAGCACCATCTGATCTACCTCTGCCTCGCAGTTGCCGCGAACGCAGAGGAGATGCTCCGACATGGAATTGAGCATACGGATGACCTCTTTGGGGGCGTAGTCCCGGGGCAAATCGTTTCTCGGGCCGTGGTACAGCAGATCACCCAGCAGCAGCAGTTTATCCGGCTGTTCCTGTCCATAGGCTTTCAGCAGTTGTTCCGTATAGTAAGCAGATCCGTGCAGATCTGAGGCAATCATCAGTTTCATATGGCTACCGCTCCTTTGTGTGTACTCATTTACAATATTTTACCATTGCAGCTCGGGTTTTTCAATTCTTTTCCCTCCGCAGGATGGATTGCATCCAAATAAGGGAATCGAATCCCTGCATCTGCCTGTGCCCGTACTCCAATTTCTTTGACGCAGCACGCAATTCTATAATATTGATAATTTGTACTTGACTTTATCTCCATTCGGTGATATTATAACCATAGTAAATCGAACAACCGTTCTATTTACGAGTTGACAATCACCGTTCTGTGAAAAGCACGGGAAAATAAAAGAAAACCCGCAACTGAAACAGTTGCGGGTTGGTGGAAGAGGATGGATTCGAACCATCGTAGGCGGTGCCAACAGATTTACAGTCTGCCCCCTTTAGCCACTTGGGTACTCTTCCATATAAAATTGGAGCTGGTGGACGGACTTGAACCCCCGACCTGCTGATTACAAATCAGCTGCTCTACCAGCTGAGCTACACCAGCGTTTGCTGATCTCGCGTCTCAACAATGGATATAATACCAGAACAATTCCTCTTTGTCAACAACATTTTTCAATTTTTTTATCTGTTTTTGGAGGAGCAAGAAAATGGCAAAAACTGCATACCGAAGAGACCGTGCATTTGTGGAAGATATGGCTGTCTGCACAGTGCACATGAACAACGGAGACGAGGTCGGTCTATCCCACAAACGCCGTGCAATGGTACGGGCGCTGAACCGCACGGCAACCCCCAGACAGCGCCAGTGTCTCTATCTCTATTACGGCCGAGGCATGAATCAGGCCGACATTGGCAAGACTCTGGGCATTGATATCTCCACCGTCAGCCGCACCATTCAGCGTGGTGAAGATCATGTCACCTCTGCTCTGGAGTTAACAAAAGAATGAGCCGTTCCGGCATAGGCCGCAAGCAAAACCGCCGAGGGAAAATCCCCTCGGCGGTTTTGCTCTTCCAGTACGGAATTTAGATGGTTCTGCGGTGCGTTCTTAGAAGTTTCCGGAGAGCAGCCTCCTTTTCCATAGGCGACCGACTCAGGCATTCTTTTGGGTTGACATAATGAAGCCATTCTTGCTTCGGTTACTTGGTTTCGTCGGTCACGATATGCTCCACTCCATCATGGGGACGGGTGAGGTAATCCTTCAGGAAGCTGGGAAACGCCTTGTATCGGTCCAGATCCTGAATTGGAATCCAATGCATCTCTTCCCTCACTCCCTGGGTATAACTGTTGCTATGGAGCTTCTGAGAGCCTCTCGGCTTCATGAGGTAATAAAGACTGATCTCATGACATTCCAGTTCTTCCTCTGTTTTCGTTCGTTCCCGGAAGAAGTTCTCATGGATCACCGCCAAACGCTCCACTTCATAAGCAACGCCGGTTTCTTCCAGAACTTCCCGTTTGACCGCATCCTCAGAGGTTTCTCCCACATGGATGCCGCCGCCTACGGAGTACAGATAATCCGCATTTGCATTTCCCGCAAGCAGCACACAGCCGTTCTCCACAAGAATGGCAGCCGCCCGGCAGCGGAACCACTGATTTCCTTTGGTAAATCCACAATCCATCATTTCGCTTCGTCTCCTTCCCCTCATTCGGTTCTTCCACAGAGCAGAAAATCGACAGCATCAAAACTCAGACGCTGTCGATTTCTGTTTCACCCATATCTTGCTTGGATATGGTTTTTTCTTTTCGATTCAGTGGACCACTCCGGCATTATGGAACGGGAACACAATCACCATCACACCACCGATGACATACCGCTCATCCACCATGCCCAGCTCCGCCACACGGCTGTCGCTGGAGTGGTTCCGGTTATCACCGCAAACGAAGATACAGCCCTCCGGCACCACAAAGGTCTGATTGATCAGCTGAGGGTCCAGATCGTAGCGGATGTCCATATAATCGTCGCCGTAGGTGCGGTCATGCTCAAAGTTCAGGTAAGACTCATCCAGAACTTCACCATCCACCGTTACGGTGTTGGCGCCATAATCAATATAGACCTCCTGACCGCCGGTAGCGATGACCCGCTTCACGATGGCACGGTTCTGGAAGGCATTGTCCTTCCGCAGCACCACCACATCCCCCTGTTCCGGGGTATAGGCGATTCGCTGCACCAGCATCAGGTCTCCGTTTTCCAAGGTGGGATACATGGAGGAGCCGTCCACACGGACCACGCCCACCACGAAGGTGAACAGGCCCACGACGATCACCAGCACCACCACCAGAAGCTGCAGCCAGTCATAGAGATCCCGGCGCCAGCCTTCTTCCTCTCCTTGGGAATTTCGGAGTCGCTTGGGATTCTTTTCTTCCTCCATCAGACACCCTCCTTCCCCATGGCAAGGTGCGTGCGATAGAGTTCTTTCTCTCTGGAATGGCAAGTAAACAGCAGCACCTGACGGCGTCTGCTAATTTCCTCCAGCAGCTCCAGAGCAGACACGGTGCGAGCATCATCAAAATTCACCAGTGCGTCGTCCAGCACCAGAGGACAGGTATGATCCTGAGGCAGAGCCAGATCGCACACAGCCAGCCGGACCGCCAGCCACAGCTGATCGGCCGTGCCCTGACTCAACTCCAGCACATCGTGGGACACCACGCTGTCCGGAAGCTCGGCTCCGGCATCCATTTCCCGGTTGATGCGAACCTTGGCGTATTTGCCTTCGGTCAGGCGATTGAAATAGGCGCCGGCACGGCGGTTGAGGGTGGGAGAGAACCGATTCTGCATCTCCGTATCCGCCTCGTCGAGGGCTTCCAGCGCAATGGTGAGGGCTTCGTAGTCCCGGCGGTACTCCACCAGACTCCGCTCCACCTGCTCCAGCTTTTCCTGCACTTCTTCCTGATCGCCGATGGCTTTCCGCTGGCCCATGGCCATATCCAGCTGGGACTGATAGTTCATAATCCGGCGGTTGGCCTCTTCGAGGCCTTCCTTCGCCTTATCCAGCGGAATGGCAGGCTCTTCCAGAACGGAGCCGGCTCCGCAGCCGGAACCGTGGACAGAAACCGCCTCAAAGAGCTTTTCCGCATTCTGAACCCGCTCTCCGGCAGTCGCCACAGCGTCCATCAAGGTAAGAGAACGAGTGATGGCAGCAGAGAAGCCAAACACATCCTTCACCTCCGGCGCAAAGGCGTGGACCAGCTGATGGAGGTGGTTCCATGTGTTTTCCCGCTCCTGCTTCTGCTCGGTTTCCTGATTCTGAAGCCGCTGCAGCTCTTCCTTAGCCCGGTTCAGGGTATCCAGACGGGCACAATATGCCTCGGTAATCTCACCGATCTGCTCTTTCTTCTCCACATGGAACTTTGCCAGCAGAGCTTCCGCCTCCTGCTGACTGCGCTTCCCGGTGCGCTGGCAAAAGACGCCACGGAGAATACCGATGAGGAAAATCAGTGCGCAGCACAGCGCAATGACCGGAAGCTGTGCCTGATTGGACAACTTGAAATAGCTGACGCCAAAGGCGCCGCCGGCCAGCACGGCGGACAAAAGCGGCACAAGCCATGCGTTTCTCCGCTCCGTGATCTTCTTCTGTTCCAGCGCCTCCAGCTGCTTTTTGGCTTCTTCCGCCTGACTGCGGGCCTGCGCTGCCGTACCGTCATAGACCGGATTGCGGGCAGCCTCTTCCGCCTGTGTCACCGCCTGCTCTGCCTCTGGCACATCCTTGGCCAGCTGCTTGAGCTTCTGATCCACGGTACGGAGATAAGCGACCTCGTCCCGACCGGCTTCCAGCGCTGCCTTTTCCGGCAGGTCTTCTCCCGATGGCATCTGGTTTTCCAGCTTTTGCAGCAGGTTTTTGGCTTCGTTCAGTTCTTTCTCCGCCTGCTGGTAGGCCTTGGCCTGCGCACTGTCTGCCCGGGCCTGATGGAGAGCCACCTGATACCGCAGCTGTGCAGCCAGAGTTTCCAGCTTGTCGATTTCCACACGGAACCGGCGGATGGAAGAGGTCAGGTCCCGTGCAGAGTCCTCCGCATGTTCCAGCTGGACCTTTTCCGCCTCCAGCGTGGGGATGGCGCCCCGGTTCTTGTACATACGCTTACGCTGCCAGTCGAACAGCTTCTCCCGGACCTGAGAGGCGGAAACGCCCTCTTCTCCGGAGGAAACCACAGCGGAAAGCTGCCGCTCCAGCTGCGGGTCCTGAGTGACCGTGAGCTGTGCCTGATTCAGGAAGGCAGAGCGTTCAAACACACTGCGGCTGACGCCAATCAGTGCTTCGCCCACATTATCCCGGGTCAGGCCTTTCACCTCGGCACCCGTATCCGCATAGACGGCTTCAAAGCCCCCCATCGGGGTGCTGCCTACCGTATAGCGGCGAATGAGGATGTCTCGTCCGCCCCACTCGCACAGCAGTTCGCCTTCCATGCTGCCGCCGTTCCAGGGCTGGTAGTGGGTCTTATCCGCCAGAAAGTCCTTTCTGGAACGCTCTCTGGTGTTCAAACCATACAGCATCACGCGGAGGAAGGCGCACCAAGTGGATTTGCCGCCTTCATTGGGCAGCGTGATAATATTGATTCCGTCCTCCAGCTCCAGCGTGGCATGGTCCAGATTGCCGAAGGTTGCGGTCATGCGTTTGATTTTCATCGAGGCTCCTCCCTTCCTTCCAGTGCGGCCAGACCATAGCGCACCGCACGCTCCAGAATGGGCTGCTCCTCGGGATCGGCATGGTTCATGCGGTCCCGCATCTGACGCAGGAACAGGCCGGTCAGGCTGTCCTCATCCTCCCGTTCCCACAAATCCTGTACGGGAACGGTTTCGTCAATCACCTGCACAGAATAGAACCGATTTTTCAGCTTCTGTGCCAGCACTGCCGTATCCGGACGGTCTCCGGCACGCTCGCCGGTCAGGCGGAAGCGGTAAATATCCGAGGCGGTGTTCTGAGGCAGCGCCTGCAGCAGTGCCAATCCGGCATCCTTGCCGTCCACATCCACGGTAACCTCTTCATAGCGGCGGCTGCACAGAGAAACGAACTCGGCCTTCACCTTGCCCCGCTCCACTTCGGCCACGATGACGCCCTTATCTCCGGTTTCATCAAAGCCACGGCCTTCCGGGCATCCGCAGTAGGCATACCAGGTATCGCCCTGCTTTTTCACCTCGCCGCCCTGATGGATATGGCCCAGCGCCACATAATCCATGCCGGTACGGCCGATGTCGTCCGGACGGATGGCACCGTAACGGCTCCGACCGGTGGTCACATCGCCGTGCATCACCATGAGCCGAATCAGATTGTCGTCATAGTCCTCCTTGAACCGCTCCAACGGAGCGTCGTCCCGGTACTTGGAGGTAAATGCCGTTCCGTAGACCACGCCGCCCAGCTCCGGCAGCTCCACACGCTCGAAGTAGTCAGACTGGAAGAGATGGACATTCTCCGGCCAGTGCACGCCGATATAGGGAGAAAACTCCGAATAGGGATCGTGGTTACCCGGGGCGATGAACACCTGTGCCGTCATGCGGCCCAGCACCTCCGCCAGCATATGGGTGGTTTCATAATAAACGCTGTCGCTGTCGAACAGGTCGCCGGCAATCAGCACAACATCAATATTTCGTTCCTCGACCAGCGCTCTCATCCGCTCCAACAGCGCACGCTGCTCACTCCGGCGTTCCCGGGCCTGCTCCGAGGGCAAGCCCCGAAAGGCGGTGTCCAGATGGAGATCGCCGGTATGTAAAATACGAATCATAAGCTCTTAATCACTCCAGAAGATCGACCCGTTCTACTCGGGTACAATGTTTTGTCTTGGTATCAATGGTAAAGAGGACCGCTTCCAGCTTGCACTTGCCCGGAGCCGCTTCATAGCGTCTGGGCAGGCCGCCCAAAAACAAATTGATGGACTGCTCCGGACGGATGCCCAGAATGGAATCCACCGGGCCGGTCATGCCCAAATCGGTAATATGTCCCGTGCCCTTGGGCAGAATCTTCGGGTCTGCGGTGGGCACATGGGTGTGGGTTCCCCACACTGCGCTCACCCGTCCGTCCAGATACCAGCCCATAGCAAGCTTCTCGCTGGTTGCCTCTGCATGGAAGTCCAACAGATAAATGTCTGCATCGCCGTTGGCCAGAATGGCATCCGCCGTGGTGAAAGGATTCTCCACATTGGGGTTCATCTCCACCCGGCCGATGAGATTCATCACGCCGATCCGAAGTCCGTGAGGACCGTCAAACACGCCGTAACCCACGCCGGGCAGGCGCTTGGCGAAGTTTGCCGGACGCAGCACACAGGGCGCATCGTCCAGATAGTCCGCAATCTGCATTTTTCCCCATGTGTGGTTTCCCAAGGTCACCACATCCGCTCCGGCATCCAGAATATCCTCTGCCTGATTGGGGAAAAGTCCGATTCCGGCCGCATTTTCTCCGTTGACCACGGTAAAATCGACCTGATACTGCCGCTTCAGACCGCTCAGTCTGCGCTGCAAAAAGTCCAGTCCGTTCTGAGATACCACATCTCCGACGGCAAGCACATTCAACTCCATGGTCCCAACCTCCACTTGTACATACTGCTTTTAAGTATACTATACTTAACATAAATCTGCAACGAAAAAGGACGCCATAGGCGTCCTTTTTTCCCGTATATCACGAACAGAAACGATGCTTTCCGATGACCGTAATCAGCGGTCTGGACCAAATCCATTTACTGGTTGCGGTTTCCGGATTGAAATAATAAATGGCTCCGCCGGTGGGGTCTGCTCCGTTCAGCGCATCGCGTGCCGCACGGAAGGCGGAATCGGCAATGGGCTGGTCGATCTGACCGTCCACCATACAGGTGAAGGCGCCCTTTTCATAGACCACGCCGGCAATGGAGTTGGGGAACGACGGATGCTCCACTCGGTTCAAAATCACCGCACCCACGGCAACCTGTCCATTGTAGGGTTCGCCTCGTGCCTCGGCAGAGATCACCTTGGCCAGAAGGTACACATCGCCGTTATTGCTGCTGTCTCCGGAGGACATTCCCAGCGCACGCAGCGTGGCATTGCCCGTCACGCCGTCCGGAGTCAGCCCGTTTTTCTTCTGGAATTTGCGGATTGCATTTTCCGTGGCACTGCCGTATATGCCGTCCACACTTCCGGAATAATAACCCCAGTTTTTCAGCTTCGTCTGAATGGTAATCACCTTATCACCCTGATCTCCCCGGCGATAGGTGGCGGCGGCTGCCGTCATGGTCAGCATGCCAATGGTCAACACGCCTGTAATCATCAAAATGACCAGTCGTTTCAATGTTTTTGAATACTTCATATCGGATTCCCGACCTTTCTCCCATGGTACAGCTAGTATGGACGCTTCACGCAAGCTTTATACACAGAGAGAAAAATTGGCAGCAGACTTTCGTCTGCTGCCAATCTAAAATCCGTTCTTCTGTTATTCGGAGAGATATGCCATCATCTCATCCCAGCGTGCCTTGGCGTCGTCATAGCCGTTCTGGTAAAGGGCACGAATCTTTTCCTGATCCTTCTCCGTACGGGAGAAGCCCTCCGTATTCTTGGGTCGATAGAGGAACAGCTTGCCGTCCTTCTCCGCCTGGAACAGCTCTTCCCGGTTCTGATTATACCGATCGGCACGGGTTTCCAGCACCTCCAGGAACTCGGGGTACTTACGGAAGACGCAGCGGATGAGGGGCATGGCCTTCTCCGCTCCGCGGCGGTAGGAATCCTCACGGGTGGAGACCACCACCACACGGTCGCACTCCATCTCCAAGGCCCGCTTCCACGGAATGGCGTCCACGCAGCCGCCGTCCATGACTTTTCTGCCATCGTAGTGGAAAATGGGGAACATGATGGGCAGAGCGCAAGTGGCACGCATCAGATAGAAGGAGCGGTCCTTCCGGTCCGGCTCGTAGTAATGGACCTCGCCGGTTTCCAGATCGGTCAGACCCGTTTCCACCACGCCGGGGTAATTCTCATAGGCTTCAAAGTCGAAGTTCTCCAGCTTGGGAATTTCCTCGTACACAAAGTCCAGATTGAAGAGGGACCGGTTTTTCGGATTGAGCAGGTGCCGCAGGCCCATATAGCGAGGATCGCCGCCGTACTTCAGCACCGCATTCAGATTGTGACCCGGCTGATTGGCCAGATAATGGATGCCAAATGCCATACCGGCAGAGACGCCAACCACATAGTCAAATGTGAGTCCCTGCTCGTTGAAATAGTCCAGAACACCAGTAGAATAAATCGTGCGGACTGCTCCGCCCTCCAGAACCAGACCAGTTTTCACGGTTCTTCACGCTCCTTTAAGAGAAAAAACTTAAATAGTATTATAGCTTTCTTTCACGGAATATGCAACAGATAGCGAATCCGGTCGAACCCTTCCCCTTGCTTTTTACTGCAAGCAGGACAGCTCTTCCTCCGTCAGAGGACGGTACTCTCCCGGCTGCAAGGTTTCATCCAGAGGGATTCCGCCAAAGGCCACCCGCTTCAAATAGACCACGGTGCAGCCCACCGCCTCCAGCATACGCTTGATCTGGTGGCGCTTTCCCTCGGTAAGCCAGAGATAGCCGCCCACCGCCGGAGCGGTCAAATCTTCCTCCACCAACGGGCGGCGATAGGGGAAAATCGGCTCCGGAACATCCGCCGCTGTCCCACAGTGCAGCACTTCTACCCGTGCCGGCTTGGTGGGGGCATCCAGACCTTTTAAGTGTACCCCTTCCCTGAGCTGCGCCAGTTCTCCTTCTTCCAGCGTGCCAAGGCACCAGAACAGATACTGCTTTTCCACATGGTTCTCCGGGTCCAGCAGCCGACGGTTCAATTTTCCGTCATCGGTGACCAGCAGCAATCCCTCGGTGTTCTTGTCCAGCCGTCCCAGCGGAAACAGCGTCTCCCGATCCTCTTCAGGGAAATAATCCATCACCGTGGTATGCTCCGCATCCTTGCGGGCGGATACGCAGCCGGCAGGCTTATAAAAATGATAGTAGCGGTACACGATTTTCACCTCGCTCTTACACTCGATACGCACTAGCATACACAGAAGCCGACAGAAAGGCAAGCAAAACTGCCCAATTTTGGAAAAAGCAGCGACCGGGCGGAATTTCTCTCCCACCCGGTCTGCTCTTCTTTAGTTCACATGATAATAAGTGGACAAATACTCCTCCAGACAAAGCTGCTCCCGATGCATCACTTCCGCCGCCTCTCTGCCCACATAGCGGTAGTGCCACGGCTCGTACTCCACGCCGGTAACCTCTGCATGATCCGAAGGATAGCGGAGAACGAAGCCGTATTCCCAGCTGTGCTCCAGCAGCCACTGCTGGGTGGGCGTGTTCTCCTGTTTGTCGTCCAGCGCCTGGTAGGAAACATCCACAATGTCCATGGCAAGCCCCAGCTCATGCTCACTGCTGCCCGGGCGAGCCACCCACTCTGCCGCCCGCTCTTCCAGCTGGTCCGGCGGACACCCAGCCTCTTGCAAACGCCGCTTTTTGTTCTCAAATAGCTGCACCTGCCGCTCATGGGAGCGATAGGCTGAGCAGATGACCGGCTGCAGACCGGTCTGCTTCGCCCCATCCAGCATGGCGTCCAGATCCTCCCGAATTCGGGCGTCCACCTCCTGCCCGTTTGGCAGCTGGGACAGCTGAGGCGGTGTTTCCCCCTCGTTCAAACGATGCGTTCCATTGACCAGCCGGAGCGACCAAGGCACGGGCTGCGGCTCATCGGAATTGATCGCTGCGGCCCCTTCCGATCTGCCGCCATAACACATTGTCTGGTGCCGCTCGTCTGCCTTGACGGGACTTTCCGGGGCGGTACAGCGCCCCAACGCAAATCCGCAGCCGAATAAAACCCCAACGATCAGCAGCAAACACAGTACGGTCCGCTTGGTTTCTGCTCTGATGTTTCTCTTCCGCCGTGTTTTGGTGCCTGCTTCCATGGTGCTGTGATCTCCTTTGTTTTTTTACAGCGTAATCCCTTTTCCCATCCTTTCTGCCGCAAATTTGCATCAAAGTACCATCATGCTGAAAAGGACCGCACCCGATGGTGCGGTCCTTCGTTGTATTATGCGCATTTCATCCGTCACATCCGGGTTCCCACTCACTGAGTTCTGCATTATCCGGCTCCGGATTCGGATTATAGGGGCGGCAGTGGATAAATCCCATTTGATTGCTCAGATTGATATTATAGGTCACACCATACCCGGGCACCGTCATCTCAACTGCATAGCCGTCACTGCTTCTCCAGCTGACTTCGGCTTTTACCCCCAGACGGTCAAAAAAGAATTTGCCAAACTCTTCCGCAACCGGCTTACTTTCATATGGAGCGGCAATTTCAAGATACAGCATATGCCCGGACTCTTCGTCCAGTGCCATCCACATAGAACCTTCCTTATTTGATTCCTCGCATATCAATACTCTTGCTGCTTCACGGGTCTCCTGATCCTGCAAATAGTACCGGGCATAGTACGCAAAGTGACCCTGATTTGACGGCACTTCGGTCAAACCGTCATATTGCTCATCGGAAAGAAATCCCGCTTGCGCCATAGCCAAAAGCTCTGCATGCGCCATCGTTCTCGCCTTATCGCGTTCCTTCCCCGTCAGCACCTGCTGAATCAAGGAAGATTTCTCATCGTCCGTCGACCCTGCATACATCTCCATTCGCTTTTCGATGGTCAACGAATAGTCCGGAAGCTGCATATTGGTGGTGTAGTTCTCCCGATGGACATGGTTCATCATGGCTTGGTCCTTCCATGCGGAGATTCGACCCGGAAGCAGAATCGCTCCCAGCACCACCCCCACCGTAATAAGAGGAAACACGATCTGCTTAATGGGATGCTTCATTTGTTGCTTCCCCCTTCCATCGGATGGTCACACGAGTGCCACGCCCCACTGCACTCTCCACCTGCAGTGTACCGCCGTGGAGCGCCGCAATGCGCTGACAAAGGGCCAGTCCAAGACCGGCTCCGCCCTGCGCACGGGCACGGGATTTGTCCACCATATAGAATGCCTCGGTCACCCGCGCCAACTCCTCCGGCGGAATCCCCCGTCCGTTGTCCGTCACACGAATGACCCAGCTCTCTTCCTCCCGATAGCCTTCGACCAGAATTTCTCCCTTCTCCACCTGAGACAGTGCTTTCCGCGCATTGTCGATCAAGTTCAGACACATGGTTTCCAACAGATCTGGCTCCATCGGCGCCGTTTCCCGTTCCGCACGCACCGTCAGGCCGATGCCCGCCTTCGCAAGGGTTGGGCTGAGGGCTCCGCCCACTCGGCCGAGGAACACATCCATCCGCATCGGACGCAGCTGGAATTCCTGCTTTTTCAGCACGATAAGGTCCATCAGTTTCCGGCTTAGCCGTTCCAGCCGCTGCCCCTCGCTGAAAATATAGTTCACATAGCTTTGCAGCTGCTCCGGCGTAAAGGGACGGGATTGCAGCAAATCAGCATATCCGATGATGGAAGTCAGAGGGGTTTTGATTTCATGGGCAAAACTGGCGATAAAATCTTCCTGCCGCTGCCCGGCGTCCTTCAGTTCCTGCACCTGATGCTCCAGCTGCTCCGCCATGGTGTTAAAGTCCCGGGACAAGTCTCCCAGCTCATCTTCCCGGTCCACCGGCACACGCACATCCAAAGAGGTTCCGGATGCCATCTGTCTGGTTGCTGCCGAAAGCCGTTTTAACGGCTTGAGCAGAAAATAAGTCAACAGATAAATCAGCACGCCCAGCACCAGCACCATGCCCAGCATTAAATAAGTAAATCTGCGGTACTGTTCCGTTCGGGTCTGGTAAATTTCGGTCACATCCCGACCGTTTTCCAGGAACAAACCGCCGTTTTCCAATGCAATCGGAGTCGCCGCATGGAGGTAAATGCGTCCGGCCTCAGTGGTGACGATCTGCCAGCCCCGTTCGTTCTCACTAAGACTGGTCACCAGCCCCGTCGCCGCCTCAGGCAAACTGCCTCTTGCTCCGACACGCTGTCCTTGTTTATCACTCAACCGAAAAGCTACCTCACCACGGCTGGTCTGTACCAAGATATCGCCGGCCATATCGCCTAATTCTGCCCAAGAGATTGCGGGATAGTTCTCCGCTTCCGAGCCAATGGCATAGCACAGCATATCGCTTTCTTCAAAGACCGCCGTCGTTTCCCGCTGCAGTGCAATGTGGAACTGCTGATTGATAAGCCAAAATCCACCGATGGAACAGGAAAGCGTGGTAATCAGAACCATGCTGCAAAAAAATTTCCAAAATAGACGCATCTCTTATGCCTCCAGCCGATAGCCTACCTTATAGACCGCAACAAGTCGGTTTTCCAGCCCCAGTTTCTTGCGCATCCGCTGAATGTGTAGGTCAACCGTTCGGGTATCTCCCATAAACTCCTCGCCCCAGACCCGTTCGTAAATTCGATCCCGGTAAAGGGCGATATTCTTGTTCTGAACGAACAACAGGAGCAGATCGTACTCCTTTGCCGTCAATGCAACCGGCTCCCCCAGCTTGTAAACCACATGGCTTGCGGTGTCGATTTCAATATCCGGCGGCAGCTGCAGCACTCGTCCGATCTTTCCGCATCTCCGCAGCACTGTTTCCACCCGGGCCATTAACTCCATGATCTGAAACGGCTTGGTGATGTAATCCTCGGCTCCCAGACGCAGACCTTTCACCCGGTCCTCCAACTCGCCCTTTGCCGTGAGGAAAATCACCGGCACATCCAGACTTTTACAGTAATCCAGCAGTTCATAGCCATTGATTTTCGGCAGCATTATATCCAGAAGCACCAAGTCGAAGTTCTCTGCCTCCAGCAAATCTGCCGCCTTTGCTCCATCCGAGGCCCACACGCAGCTATACTCCTCCTGCAATGCAGCAAGCAGCAAGTTTGCAATAGGCGCTTCGTCCTCGGCAATCAAAATCCGGTTCATGTTTGTCACCTCTCTCTTATTACACCACAGTTTGCATGAAGATGCCATCATTTTTGCATCAATTTCTCATTCAATCATTTCTTCGATTCTAGCCGCCTTTCAACGACTGCACATTGCATCCTCTTCCCCACGAAAAAAACTCCAATGCAGAGAAACAACCTGCATTGGAGTTCAACTCAAAACAAGAAAAACCTCCGGCTGTGCCGAGAGGTTTTCAGCAAAAAGAAAAGCGGTCAGAATAATCTGACCGCTTTGTGTTGGCATTACCTATTTTCCCGGGCCGTCGCCAGCCAAGTATTTTCGGCGCA
>RCNI01000935.1_pt1 | contig 16731 bp, 16 predicted proteins | sample 2041151 | NCBI WGS metagenome assembly RCNI01 (sample SAMN09708214, study PRJNA481090) | feces metagenome | isolation source: feces | place: Antarctica: Albino Rookery | reverse complement strand
AGTTATAATAAGTTTCTGCGGTAATTCCAAAACCAAAATGGTCTCCAGGTGAAGTTAACCAATATTCCATATACAAATAGTGTGCTTATTTAGCAGGGTTCAATGTTTTTGTTGCAAGTTTGTAGGTGAACAGGATTCGTGGATTGGACAAATCCCATTGTTGCACTTCCTGCCGTATCAACTCTGCGTGTTTCTTGCTTATATCCCTTAAAGCGTTTCCAATGGATTTCCGAAGATATTCGCTTTCAGATTCCTTATGCTTAGCAATGAGAGCAATAGCCACTGATGGGTTTTCTTTGAAGAACGGACGACTTGTCCAAATTCTCAGACCCTCTGTTACAGCACGGATAACATTCGGATTATTATCATTCAGCCATTCTTCGATGAGAGGCAAAGATGCTTCATATCCTCTGTGTTTGCAAACCTCATCAAAAGCCTTTGCAAGCATTTCCTGCACATGCCAATTCTCATCGGTGCTTATTCGCTCTTTCAGAAAACAAAGTGCGTTATTATCTTCTGTTGCCAATTTGCCCAATATAGTTGTTGCCAACATTCGAGCTTGATAGGCTTCGTGCTTGAACAATTCGAGGGCAAGTTCAAAACATTGCTCTTTTGAATATATTTCCATTATTTCTGAAGCTCCATCATTGATGTGCTTAAAACCATTTTCAATTTGCAGAATATGATTAAGGATATTGCTTATACTTTTCATTGTTAATGTGCTTAAAAAGGTGATTGAATCTTTATTACAGTGGTCAACCAATAGAAATATGAGTAATAATACTACTCAAAGTTTATCCTGACAACGGAAAGGTTTCCAGGTTTTGATGCTTCTTTCTTTGATACTTCACATCCTAGTTTTACGTAAAATGGCAAAGGCGACAAATATGGTTGCCCATTAGATTTCATATACCTATCATGGTCAATAACCCAAGCATTTAATGATTTCTCTTTAGTCATAAGGACTTTCAGCATTGCACGTCCAATTCCTTTTTTTTGAATAGTCGGAGATAGTATAATAGCAAACCAACGAAGATTGTCTCTATCAAATGTAAAAGCCCATCCATTGATTATATCATTGTGCGACAAGTCCATCAATAAATAGTGTACGACATTTTCTAAACTATCTAAGTAACGATTAAAACTCTGCAACGAACTATGCGATATGATAATAGGATACTCATCATTCCATAACTGTAGAAGAAACTTTCTCTCTTGCTCTTCTAAGGTTTTCTTTTCTTGCAGTTTCATATTTACTGCTTCAAAATCTATTTCCATGTTATTGGTATGATATAGATGATTTTATACACGTAATATGCTCTACGACAAAGGTATCGGTTTTTATAGATTTCAACAAGGGAATTTAAGTATTTAACACATAAACGATTGAAACTGTTCTTGGAGCAATATAGAGAAAAGAAAGCTTGTACCGTTATCGATACAGGTTTCTATTTGTGTAATTTTCTTGGAGTAAGTCGATTGATGCCAGAAAGACGGTAGAGTGTTTTTCCTGCGATTTGAGTGTAGGGGATGATCCTCTTGTCTCGATAGTCTTGTAAAGTTAGAGGGCTGATGAAAAGATGTTCACAAACCTCTCTCATCTCAAAGTTTCAACTTGGCTTGTGACATTTGTCTTCTGCTAACTTGGCATTGCGGAAGATATAGCTTCGGCACGCTGACTTTGGAGGCAGGCATTCCGATGGAAAGCATTGCCAAGATGAAGGGGTACTCCTCCATTGCCAGTACACAAATCTACGCCCAAATAACGGATCTAAAGATTTGATATGGACAGATTAATACAAGAAAAGAATATGTAATCTTAAACAGAAAAGAGTTTGTTCTATTTTGATGAAGCAAACTCTTTTCCAATACTTATTCTTTTTTTATATAATCTCTTTGTGAATCTTGCTGCATATGATAAAATTTCAAATCATCTAACCCTTTGTATATTTCATAGATTTTATGATAGTCAATACTGCAAAGTAAAAATTCTTTTGTCTCTATTGAATCATCAAATTGATGTCTCCAGATGGAAAGTAAAACCTTTTCTGAACTACTAATACAATCTTCAAAATCAGGAAACTTGATATCTGTGATTATATCACGTTCATTATCAACATCCCAATAATCTTCAAACCGCAACATTGGACTAGGAAAACATTTTTTCCATAATTTTTTCACCCTTTCAATTCTAGAAGAATGTTGATATGAACCAAATGTATTGTTAATACAATCTTCTAAGTACGCAAAGAAATCGGAATACTCTTTTATAAATAAATGAATTAGATTAGAGTCAAACCTTAGATCACCTCCCCAATTAGTTGGTTTGAAGTATTTAACTCTTTCGTTGATTTCAGTACTAACTTTTCCTCCATTATGAATTAACGCATTTCTGAAAAGCGATATTTCTTCTAGTTTGATGATTGCTTCTTTCTCTTTTTCATTAATCGCGTTTCTTCCACTCCTATTCTTAACTCGATACTCTTTATTGAAAAGCGTTTTTAGGAGTCTCTCAAGTTGAGTTCGAACACCATCTTTAAATAAAAAATAGAGTTCATTGTCAATTATAACACTATATCCATCATCTGCTACTGCACATATTTGTTCTCTTGAAATAGTACAGGAATCTTTTATTAGTTTTTCAGGATATGCGACCAAGACAATTCTCATGAGTTCTCTTATCGAATTCTCGAAATAAGCTGTAATCATTAAAAATAATCCTTGGTTAATCAACATATTATTTCCAAGTGATTTTTCAATTTCATCTAGCTTGACTTGGAATGCTTTTGTAATATTCATCAAATCGTCAGAGTAGATTGTTTTTCTTTTGCTTTTTATTGTCATTTTAAAAGTATTATTATGTGAACAACCTCAGCATAAAATATTTATATTACAGACTGCTTTATATCGTACTTGATTAATTGACGCATATTTTCGTTAAACATTTCTCGCTCGGTGTGGAGAACTCCAAAGAACTCTCTATCTGTTTGCTCCACTGCGACTACTGCTTTCTGCACAAGGTCTAAGGCTTTTCGAGTGAGGGTTATTTCTTTGGCTCGTGTATCCGTTCGATGCTCTTTTCGCTCTATCAGCCCTTTTGATTGGAGTGTACGCAAAACTTTAGAGACCATCATTCGATCAGTTTTACTTTGGTGTGCAATATCAGTCTGTGTTACAATACTACCATTTTGAGAAAGTGAAGCTGCGGTTGCTAATAACACGAATTGCGTATGTGTCAAATCCAATAAATCCAATGATCGCTTTATACGACGCTGCCAAAGTGTTGTAACCTGCCAAAGCAGAAATCCCGAACTATCTTCTGCCTTTTCAATTTCAAAAACAATGTCAGGCTTATTCATAGTGTCTTGGCTATGTTTATTTGTTTTACAACATCTTTTGGAATTGAATTAAACAGATTTTGTGCAATAAGCTTCACCCACAAGAAACTCAAAGCACCTTTTACTGTGATGGTATATGAAATTCTCAATCCATCAGAACTTTCCTCAAATAAATGCTCGTGATATATTTTTGCCAAAGGAAAAGAGGAAACCGTGATAAACAAATGCTTCTCTACTACTTTTGAAAGAACAATCTTTATCTTTGGACCTCCCTTAGGCTTCAAAAGAATATGGTTACCTTGCTCAAATCGCCCATCCAACTGGGCATATTCCACCCCACTATCCCACATATGCCAGCTATTGACATCGGCAAATAGCTTCCACATTTGTTCTCTTGACACTTCGTTCGTTGTAATAGAATACACCTTTGACCACATAATCTTAATTGTCTTGTTTTGAGGAAAGTATTAGAGAAAAAAGAAGAAAAGTTCTACGTTTCATCTCTCTATTCCCTCTACCTTTCTTCTGATGAGTTATTTTGTTGTTGCAAATATAATATATTCGACAACAATAACCAAGGAATAGAAAACTATAATTGTCGTGGGGAGCTTTATCTCCGATAGTTTTCTTGGAGTAATCGGTTAATGTCGGAGAGACGGTAGAGTATTTTTCCTGCAATTTGAGTGTAGGGCAGGATTCCCTTGTCCCGATAGTCCTGCAAAGTGCGTGGAGAGAGGAAAAGCCTTTCGCACACCTCTCGCCCTGTGAGGTAGATTTCTCCACCGAATAGAGGACGATGCGTTTGGGCAATCTCTCGAATGCGTTTACCTACTTCTTGAATGCCCGAAATGAGTTGCTTCATCTCGGGTGTTTCTTTGTTGATCGTTTCGTATTCCATAGTCGTTTAGTTTTTGTGAAGATTAGACTTTGTGAGGAGAGCCTCCACGTCTTCACGTTTGTAATAGCACTTATGCCCGATTTGGATAAAAGGTAACACGGAAGTATCCCGATAATGTTGCAGTGTCCGTTTGCTGATGTTCAGAATTCGGCACACATCTCCGTTGTGCAACAAGTCGGGCAGTTCGAGCTTCGTACCGAGATTCTCTCTCATACAAAGAGCCAACTCTTCGATGCTCTTTTTCAGTTCCTCCCAAGCGGAGGTGTCGATGGCTGTAAATCTCATGTCAATATCGTTTTAATTGTTATTTCTACTTCGTTTGGTGCAAATATACGCAGGTAAAATACTTGTACCCAGACTTGATGAAATCAAAGGAAATACAAGGAAAACACAGGCAAATGTACAAGCGTAAAACACCTATTCCACCTGCTTTCATCTAAGTGCGTGCTTGTGGCTTTGATATGGTATAAAATGGCTTTCTTACCAATGAACACACACACTCTTTCTCTCCTCAAAGAAAAAGGATGCAGATGGTAGCAATCTGATGAAGTCGCTTGCAAAGCCATTATCCTCCCAGTTCTCTCTTTTTGAGCCTTTCAGTTCTGATAGCTCCTGTTTTTCGGACCTGTTTTCGGAGCATTTTTGTGTGCCTCGAAGCAACAAACTCGCAAACGTAGGCAGTGTGGTGTCGGCTCTCTAACTTGGTTTCAGCATCCTTTTTCGGATGAAAGTTCATAATCAAGCAAATAAAAGAGATACGAACAATGAAAAAAGAAAACAATGACAACTCCTCAAAGAACATACAAATAGAGGAGTTTCTTTCGGAGCGATATGAGTTTCGGTACAACACCGTGTTGCACCGAGCGGAATTTTGTCCAAGAGGAGCAAGTGATTACACAACCATAGACCGCTACTGCATCAATACCCTTAAACGCTCCTTGGACAAGGAAGCCGATATACAGACCTCTCCCGAGAATCTGTACAGTATCATAGAAAGTGATTTCTCACCACGCATCAATCCCGTACAAGCCTATTTCCATAGTTTGCCAGCAATGGACGCAGTGGAGCAAGAAGCAATAACTGCACTTGCTGGTAGTGTAATCGTAGCCAATCCCGAGAAATGGAGGGAATACCTTACCAAGTGGTTGGTGGCAGTAGTCGCCAATGCGATGGACGACAAGCAGTGTCGCAACCATACCTGCCTTGTGCTGACAGGCGAGCAAGGTAAATTCAAGACCACATTCCTTGACCTCCTCTGTCCTCCAGCTCTATCAGACTATCGCTATACGGGAAAGATATACCCACAGGAGAAAGATGTGTTGAGCCTTATCGGTCAAAACCTCATCATCAACATTGATGACCAACTCAAAGCTCTCAACAAGCGGGACGAAAACGAACTGAAGAACCTCATTACCTGTCCACAGGTGAAGTACCGTATGCCTTACGAGAAGCATATCGAGGAACGACCGCACCTGGCAAGCTTCGTGGCTTCGGTCAATGGTAATGATTTTCTCACAGACCCGACAGGAAGCAGACGTTTCCTGCCTTTTGAGGTCTTGGCGATAGATATAGACCGAGCCAAGGCAATTCCGATGGATGCCGTGTATGGTGAAGCCAAGGCACTACTAAAAAGCGGATTTCGCTATTGGTTCAACGATGAGGAGATTATCGAACTGCACCATAACAGCGAAGCTTTCCAAGTCTATACGGCAGAGATGGAACTGTTGCTCCGCTATTTTACTTTTCCCACGGAAGCAGAGAAAGCCACCAAGCGTTTCTATATGACCAATTCGGAGATCGTGGGTTATCTCTCCTGCTATACCCGACAGCAGCTCTCTGCCAAGCGGATGGGCGAAGCCTTGCGAAAGGCTGGTTATACAAGGGAGTGTTGCAGGGTAAACGGCAATCCTGTCTATGTCTATGCCGTTCGCAAGATTCACCCCGAGCAACCGCCATAGCACTCTCTTACTATCCCCCTTCACTATCCTCCTTTCTCTTTTCTTTCCTATTCTCCTTACTACATTACTACAGCTAAGGATAACACAGTGAAAGAGAAAGGATTGCAGAAGGTATCCATCTTGCGACACAACTTACTACCATCTTTCTACACTTCTACGGCAGAATGAATAGGTGTAGACAGGAGGTGTAGAAGGATAAAACCGAACGAAGTGTTACATTTTTCTCTTTCACTGTCAATCACTTATCCGAGTGTCGAAGGGTAGTAAGAAGAAAAGGGGAAAATTCTAAAAAGAGAAAACAGAACAAGCAATGAAACGACAAACAATGAATATGAATAATCCAAATCCAACAATAGTAACAATGAACAACGAATATTACGACCTACAATACATCAAGGCGATACCAATAGGCGACTACTTGCACGCCTGTGGCATCGATCCTGTCAAGCGTTACAACGGCTATGCCCTTTATCACGCACCCTATCGAGAAGACCCGAATGCCAGCCTGAAAGTGGACTTTCGGCAAAACCTGTGGCACGACTACGGCACAAACCAAGGGGGAAGTATCATCGACCTTGTGATGCGGGTGCAGGGATGCAGTGCCTACGAAGCTATGGCACATCTTGCCAAAGGAAAAGCGACAGCCCTCGCTTCCTCTTCCTTTCATAGTGAAGCTCACACAGAAAAGATAAGAGGTGAACAGCAACCAAGTAATGTAACAAGTAATGCAAGGCGTATTCTCTTCATCAGCGAAGAGATGCCTTTATATCTGCAAAACTATCTTCGAGAGGTACGCAGAATAGACCTTGCCGTGGCAAGTCCTTATCTCCGTCATATCCGATACGAGGTAGGAGGACGAGAGTATTCTGCCATCGGCTTTGCCAATCGTGCAGGAGGCTATGAACTTCGGGACGACAAGACGTTCAAAGGAACAATCGCACCAAAGGATATATCCGTGGTTGCAGGAGAAGCGAACAACGCTCCTCTCTGCATCTTCGAGGGCTTTATGGATTTCCTTTCTTATCTCACGATGAAAGGAAAAGAAATCGCTCCCTGCATTGTGCTGAACTCGGTCAGTAGTCTTTCACGAGCTATAGCCTATCTCCGTGAATATCATATCACCAATGTACGTGCATTCCTTGATAATGATGATGCAGGACGGCAAGCCCTCCAATCTTTACAATCAGTAGGTATCAAAGTAGAGGATATGAGCCGACATTATTCCCGATACAAAGACCTCAATGAATATCATGTTGCTCGATGTAACCATCAACAGGAAGCACAACAAGTAAAACCTATCATTGTCAAACGTAAACTCAGATAAACCATGAAAGAAGCATTCGATTTATCATACTATTTGAATACTCCCGAAAAGCCTAAGGCTACACAAAAACTCTCAGAAGCAGTCTCCAAAGCAATCTCTGCCAACCAAGAAACGGAACGAGTAGATTTATCGGAGCCGTCTGGGCGTTCCAATCACTCCACATTGTCCGAGCAGGCATTGCCTTCCGAGTCTTTGAATGAAGTAAAGGAAACTGAGAACGCAGAGTACTCCGAACGGGAGAAACAACAAGCGGTATCATGCATTCCGAGACGCATCAGCCACAAGCAACGCCAAGAGAGCTTGGAAAGCTATCGGGAAGCCTTCCTTACTCCCCATAAAATCATCGACAGAAAGGCAACCTATCTCAGTCGCTCCACATGGGAACACTTGGAGTTTGTCGTTCGTCGCTTAGGCGATTACGGAGCAAATGTTTCGAGCTTCTTAGAGTGCATAGCTCTCAGACATCTGGAAGAATACAGCGAGGACATAGAACGCTGGCGTAAACTTTAATCTCGGTATTCCGAGCTATCAAGACAGAAATGTATAATCGGCATTCTCAGAAAGTAAGAAGAACTAGTGAAGGAAGCCTATCATGTGGGATACAAAAGGTATTCTATCGGTAACATTGCAAGACGTCAGTTTGTAGCCACAAACTGCTCTTGCCCCCTCTTCCCATAAGGGGCGGGGGAGTGCCGTAATCACTTCGTTCTCATCGGCTGGAATGCTCTAATAAACAAGCTAAGATGAAATCAAAAACAGATAAAGAGAAACGAAATAAGCAGTCGAATAAGACCCAATTTATTCGGGTACGTTGTTCCGAAGAGGAGAAAGCAAGGATACAAAAACGAGCAGAGCGAACGGGAAAGAAACTCTCCGAGTTCTGTCGGGAGGCGTTGCTTACGGGAGAAATTGTAGCCGTTCCGCAATTGGGAGAACACGAACAGGAAGCCATTCGGGTCTTGCAACGAGTAGCCTACTTCTTCAGTCATATTTCCAACTTGATTAAGACGAAAGATCCCTCTTGGGTTCCTATTGCCAAGAACCTTTCTTGCATCTCCTTACATGCCTTCGAACGATTCTATAGCCCTCGGTATCGGATTACGGATGAGATATATGACATTCTAAATATGAAGCGTAATGATAGCTAAGTGCAAAGCCATAGCACACGGTAAGACGGCATTGGAGTATATCTTCAGAGAAACAAAACTCAAGAATAAGCTCTTAATTCACAATCTCTGTGGAGATACGGCAGAGAAAATATATAAAGAGATGAGTCTTGTCAATAGGTTCAATACTCGTTGTTGCAACAAGTTCCTGCGAATGGAAATCGGCATAGCTCCGAAAGACGAAGCAGGGATGAATTGGACGAAGCTCCAAGGGATAGCCTGTGAGTTTATCCAAGCGATGAAATTACAGGAGCATCAGGTGGTAGCCGTTACGCATAAGGACACCGACAATCTGCACATTCACATCATTGCCAATCGGATGAGTATGAATGGAGCGGTTTATGATACGACCTTTGTGAGCAACAAGGCTGCACGAGTGGCAGAAGAGTTGAGTCGCAAGCATGGGCTGACAATTGCCAACGAGATACGGACAGAGGGACGGTATCAAAATCCGAAAGCCAATCGAACACGGGAAGCGAGCAAAGAGAAACTGCGTACAATGGCTTACGGATTGTTGGCAACCCATATGAAAGGAGGAGTGAATGGCTATGCTTCCTTTCGATATGACTTGACACGACAAGGGGTAGCTATTGAGCCAATGAAAAACAAGAAAGGTAGCATCTATGGACTGAAGTTCTACTTTGAAGGGCATAGTTTCAAGGCATCGGAGATAGGACGAGAGTTTGGACATAACTCTCTGTTGAAACAATTCGGACTTGATTGCCTATCCTCTTATGCCGAGAACTCCGTGGTGCCGATTTATACGCCTCAAGAGCAGACACCAACGGAACTATCACAAGGCACAACCAGAGAAGAGTCTTTGGTAGAAACTGTGGTGAATATGGTAGATGAAGTTGCTTCTTCAGTTGGAGGTCTGTTGGACTTTCAGGTACACGGAGAGGATTATGCCGAAACAGCTTTCCAGCGTAGACTGCGCAATGAAGCTAACAAGAAAAAGAAACGAGGACGAAGAATGTAGGAAACGCATTCTCCTTTTCTCAAGAAGAAAATCACGAAAGAACGCTCACTTTACCTCGCAAATATGTATCTTTGCAAGTAGTAAAGTGAGCGTTCTTTGGCTATTCAAAACAATGTACCTCAAAGCACTCCGCTCATTTCTAAATCGTTACCTATTCATCTATCCAAAATGGTAACACTCTATTATCCAACGAGATAGTTCGATAACGAAAAATACGTACGGGAATATTTCGGCTTATTTCGGTGGGCGTGGAGTTTCATCGAATGCTCCTACCCGCTATGTGTACGATGAAATATGGAAAGATGCCGAGGGGGATATCAGAAATTCTGCTGCGAATATCCGCAGGGAGTGGATCTGTGTCGACACCACCCATAGTATGTATGGCAAAGTGGTGCCCATCGAGATGATTGCGACCCAGAATATGGACCATTTTTATCCTGTTTGGACCAAATTCGCGCCGGTTGATGATTGGGGATATGAGGATTTGCAGTATGGAGGGAACCGTTCCAATATGTTCCGTGACGATTATGCCTGCCGTTTGGCCGAGACCTATTTGCTGCGGGCTGAAGCTTATTTCAGGATGGGCGATTCGGAAGCCGCTGCTGCGGATATCAATGAGATACGCGGACGGGCAAAGTGTGCCCACCTGGTGACGGCTGGAGAGGTATCGCTTTCCTATATATTGGACGAACGGGCAAGAGAGTTGTTCCTGGAGGAGAGAAGATGGTGTACCTTGATGCGCATGGGACGTGAGGTATTTTCCGAGCAGTTGATGAAATACGCTTATTACACCGCAGATTATCCGACTTATTCAGGTACGATCGGGTGGGATCTGTTCCCGATCCCTCAAAAAGTGATTGATGCCAATATCGATGCGAAACTGGAACAGAATCGTGGATGGTAGTTCGCTATATGATAATGTTAGATTGAAAACTTTAAATGAGAAAGCCCGGTAAAAACCAGGCTTTATTTTTTTTCATTCTTGTCAGTTACCGTGCTTTGAATGCAGCTTCAGCCGCATCAGTCGCAGGTCTTCTTCTGCATAGTCGCCTTCAAATTCGTCGAACGCTTCGGAGATATTGTCTGAACTGGCTTCCATGAAGTAGTCCATGATTTCCTCCTGCTGGTCTTCATCGAGAATCTGGTTCAGATAATAGTCTATATTCAGTTTTGTCCCTGAAAATACGATGGCTTCCATCTCTTTGATTAGTTCGTCGTAAGTGAGGCTTAATGCGGAAGCGATGTCTTCCAGGTCTATCTGGCGGTCAATGTTCTGGATGATATATACCTTGAACTTGGATTTGTTGGCAACGGTCTTGACAACCATATCCTGGGCACGTTCGATTTCGTTGTCCTCAACATATTGTTTGATGACTTCGATGAATTCCTTGCCGTATTTCTGTGCCTTTCCGGCGCCGACGCCCTGTATGTTTGCCAATTCTTCGATGGTGATAGGGTAGTTCGTACACATATCCTCCAGAGAGGGGTCTTGGAAAATCACATAAGGTGGCAGATTGTTTGTCTTGGCGATTTTCTTGCGCAAGTCTTTCAAGATGGCGAATAGTGTACCGTCAAGTGCAGATACACCGCCTTTTTCCTGTAATTTCTCTTCATCCTCGTTCTCCTCGAAATTATGGTCTTCCATTAGCATGAAACTATAGGGTTTGGTTAGATATTTTTGCCCTTCATCGGTCAGTTTGATGACACCGTATTGTTCGATATCTTTCTCTATGAAGCCGGCAACCAGCGATCTGCGGTATACCATGGTCCAGAACTGCTTGTTTTTGTCCGCCCCTTCTCCAAAGAGCTCAAGCTCGTCATGTTTGTATGATTTGATGGCGGTATCGGCTTCACCGACCAGAATATTGACAAGGTGCTCGATTTTGAATTTTTCTTTCACATCAACGACGAGCTGAAGAGCGTCGACGATATATTCCTGACCTTCAAATTCTTTCTTGGGGTACAGGCAGTTGTCGCAGCAGCCGCAGTTCTCCTGTTCGTAGTTCTCGCCGAAATAATGCAGCAACACCTTGCGGCGGCAAAGGGATGTCTCTGCGTATGCCACGGTCTCCATCAGCAGTTGCTTGCCTATTTCCTGTTCTGCAATGGGCTTGCCTTGCATGAATTTTTCCAGCTTCTGGATATCCTTGTAGCTGTAATAGGTCAGACAGATACCTTCTCCTCCGTCACGTCCTGCACGTCCTGTCTCCTGATAATATCCTTCCAGACTCTTGGGGATGTCATAGTGGATGACAAAACGTACGTCCGGTTTGTCGATGCCCATACCGAAAGCGATGGTCGCTACGATGACATCCACCTCTTCCATCAGGAATTTGTCCTGGTTGGCACTGCGGGTGGCCGCATCCATGCCGGCATGGTAGGGGGCCGCTTTGATGCCGTTGATACAGAGCACCTCTGCCAGTTCCTCTACTTTTTTACGGCTCAGGCAATAGATGATGCCGGATTTCCCCTCGTTGTTTTTGATGAATTTTATAATGTCTTTGGTGACATCGCCCTGTTTCGGATGCACCTCATAATATAGATTCGTACGGTTGAACGAAGATTTGAACACCTGGGCATCCATCATGTCCAGATTCTTTTGGATATCGTTCTGCACTTTAGGGGTGGCGGTTGCGGTCAGTGCGATGATGGGGGCTTTGCCGATTTCTTCTACAATCGGACGTATCTTGCGGTATTCTGTACGGAAATCGTGTCCCCATTCCGAAATACAGTGTGCTTCGTCAACCGCGAAGAATGATATCTTGATTTTCTTTAAAAACTCCACATTGCTCTCCTTCGTCAGAGATTCCGGTGCAACATAAAGCATCTTTGTTTTTCCGCTGAGGATGTCTTCCTTGACGTTCAATATCTCGTTCTTGGTCAAGGATGAATTAAGAAAATGAGCGACCCCTTCCGAGTCTGAAAAAGAACGCATGGCATCCACCTGGTTTTTCATCAGTGCGATAAGAGGGGAGATGATGATGGCTGTCCCCTCCAGCAATAAAGCCGGTAATTGATAACATAATGATTTTCCTCCACCGGTAGGCATTAATACAAATGTGTTATTTCCTGCCAGCACGTTTTTTATAATGGCTTCCTGATTCCCTTTGAAACTGTCGAAACCAAAATACTCTTTCAATTTTGCATGTAAATCAATCTGCAATCCCATTGTATTAATAATATTATTCAGCACATATTTCTTTTGAGGTGTGCAAATTTATAACTTAATTCGAATGAACAAAAATATGGCACGATAATTCTCTTTATTGTCCTGTTGAATGAACGATAAAATACGGTACTTTTGTCATTAGTAAAATTACAGTAAAAAATAATTGTATCAAATACTTTATTTGTATTTTTTTGGCATAAATATTGCCTTTTAAGGTAAAGAACGTTTGGAAACGTATTTAAAAGATGTTATATGGTTGATATTAAATCTGTTGCAAGGAAAGTTGTCGCTGATGAAGCTTTAGCTATACAGAAATTGGCTGATTTTATTGATGAAGATTTTGAAAAAGTAGTCAATTTGATATATAAAAGTAAAGGAAGGGTAATTGTAACGGGGATAGGTAAAAGTGCGATTATAGCCCAGAAAATCGTGGCTACGTTCAATTCTACCGGTACCCCTGCCGTTTTTATGCATGCTGCGGATGCCATTCACGGGGATTTGGGGATGGTGCGCCACGATGATGTGGTGATTTGCATTTCGAAAAGCGGTAACACTCCGGAAATAAAGGTGCTGATTCCTTTGATCCGCAATGTGGGTAACGACCAGATTGTGGCGATGGTTTCAAACACGGACTCTTTCCTGGCGCATAATGCGGCCTATGTGTTGAAGGCGCAGGTGGAGCGGGAAGCGTGCCCCAATAATCTGGCGCCTACCACCTCTACGACCGCCCAGTTGGTGATGGGCGATGCTTTGGCTATCTGTCTGATCCAATGCCGGAGCTTTTCGAGCCGCGATTTTGCCAAATACCATCCGGGAGGATCTTTGGGAAAACGTCTCTACACCCGTGTGTCGGATGTGTACGACACGGAAAACCGTCCCCATGTTTCGATGGAGGACGGAATCCGCAAGGTGATATTGGAGATGTCCGGCGGGCGTCTTGGGGCGGTGGCCGTGACGGATGAGGACGGACATCTTCTGGGAATCATCACTGACGGCGACCTGCGGAGAATGTTGGAGAAATATCAGGATGTCGACCCGTTGAAGGCAAAGGATATCATGTCCGTCTCTCCAAAAACGATATCTGAAGAGGAATTGGCATATAATGCATTCCAGAAAATGGAACAGAATAGCATCACCCAATTAGTGGTAGTGGGCGATGGGAAGGTATATAAGGGAATGGTGCATATCCATGACATTTTGAGGGAAGGCATTGTCTGATTTTATGGTGAAATCAGCGTTTTTTAATTTGGAATAATGATGAAGAAGAGTTGGGGACTTATATTTTTATTGTTCGCTTTTCATATAGCATTTGCACAGAGCACCCGGGTACGGGGAAAAGTGACGGATGCAAAAACAGGCGAGGTGTTGCCTTTGGTGAGTATCGTTTTTACTGGTACCACGGTGGGGATTGCTACGGACTTTGATGGGATGTATTCTTTGGAGACCCGTGAAGATGTTTCTGAAGTGGAGGCCTTCCTGATAGGATATGTTTCCCAGAAAGTGAAAATCAAGCCGGGTGCGTTTAATACGGTGGATTTCGCTTTGGAACCGCAGGCGTTCGACCTGGAGGAGGTGAAGGTGACGCCCGGAGAAAATCCTGCCCATGCCATTTTGCGCAATGTCATTAAGAATAAGTCGAAGAACAGTCGCTCTGCACTCTCTGAATATTATTGTCAGACCTATACCAAGATGGAGCTCGATTTGACCAATATCAAGCCGGGCTTCAAGAATAAGAAGCTGCAGAAGAATTTCGGTTTTGTATTTAATCATATGGATACCTCTGTCGTGACCGGCAAGGCTTATCTGCCGGTGATGATATCGGAATCTTCCGCCGATTATTATTTCAGGAAATCGCCGCCTCTCTCGCGCGAGATTGTGAAGGCAAGCCGAATTTCAGGTATCGAGGAGGATTATACACTGGCGCAGTTCACCGGTCATCTGCATGTGAATATTAATCTGTATGATAATTTTATTGACGTGTTCGAGGTGCGCTTCGCCAGTCCGCTGGCCGACCACGGACGGATGTTCTATAAGTATTTCCTGGTCGACAGTATGAATATGGAGGGGCGGAAGGTGTATAAGATCCGCTTCCATCCGAAGGCTTTTTCGACTCCGGTGCTGGACGGTGAGGTGAATATCGATTCCACGACGTGGGCCTTGCAGTCTGCACATGTCAAGATGGTGAAAGGATTGAACGTCAATTGGATCCGGCATCTTGTACTGGATAATGAGAATTATCTGGTCAATGACTCTGTCTGGTTCCCCAAGCAGGATAAGATTTTCGCCGATTTTTCCATATTCATGTCCGATTCGGCCAAGATGGTCTCTTTCCTCGGGCATCGCCAGATCGACTATTCGGATGTCCGCCTGAATCCGGGGATTCCCCGCGAGGTGGCGCGCATGGATAATAATGTCATGATAGACAGCAAGGTGTTGAAAAACGATGAGCATTATTGGGATTCCGTGCGTCCCTATAAGTTGAGCCCCAAGGAGAAGGCAATTTATGGAATGGTTGATTCTATAAAGCAGGTGCCTTTGTATCAGGTGTTCTACGACATCGTGTCCATGATCTTGGGAGGTTATTATGATACGAAGTATTTGGAGTTCGGACCTTATTATAAGTTGATCAGTTTTAACGACCAGGAGGGATGCCGTTTCCAGTTGGGAATGCGTACGACGACTGATTTCAGCGAGAAAATCCGTCTCTCCGGTTATGGGGCATACGGAGTGAAAGATAAGGAGTGGAAAGGCGGGGGAGGAGTGGAATATGCTTTCCGGCAATTGCCGACGTCTAAGTTGAATGTGGCCTTCAAGCATGATATGGTGCAGTTGGGGGCCGGTGTGAATGCCTTGACGGAGAGCAACATCCTGAGTTCCGTCTTCTCGCGTGGCAATAACGACCGTCTGACGATGGTCAATCAACTGGATATGAATTTCGAACAGGAGTGGCGGCAGGGCGTCAGCAATACGCTGGGCATGCAGTTCCGGAAGATTTACGCTAATGGGTATGTGCCTTTCATCCGTCCGGACGGTTCGTATATGTCCGCTATATCATCTGCGATTGTGCATCTGAACACCCGGCTCTCGAAAAACGAGATTGTTGTCCGCAAGCCTTTTGACAAGTATTCTTTGGGTGCCGATTTCCCTATTGTGAATCTGGATTTGGCCGCCGGTATCAAGGGCGTCTTTAAAAACGGCTATGAGTTCTATCGTCTGGTGGCCTCCATTGATTACGATTTGCAGATTTCTCCTATCGGTACTTCTGAATTTTTCCTGACCGGAGGGAAGATTTTCGGCAAGGTCCCTTACCCGTTGTTGAAATTGCATGAGGGGAATGCCACCTATTTCTACGACCCCTTTGCATTCTCGTGTATGAATTATTATGAATTTGCTTCGGATACGTGGCTGTCATTTTTCTACGAACACCATTTCAAGGGTTTCTTTTTGGGCAAGATACCGTTGATGAAGAAGCTGAAATGGCGTGAAGTGTTTGTGTTCAAAGGGTTGATAGGCACCCTCTCCGATAAGAATAACGGCGGATTGGAAAATACGGAAGCTGTATTGCGTTTCCCTGCCGGATTGGGTTCCGTGTCGAAGCCTTATTTCGAAACGGGCATCGGTATCGAAAATATTTTCCGCCTTTTCAGGGTGGATGCCATTTGGCGTTTGACCCACCGCAAGGGAGCTCCCGGACAGGATATTCAGAATTTTGCAGTGAATCTTTCGGTGAATTTGAATTTCTAGTTTATCTTTGTTGCATAAAAAACATAGATCATGAAATTAAGAGCAGAACATCTGATAAAGAAATATAAAAGCCGTACTGTCGTAAAAGATGTGTCGGTGGATGTTGAACAGGGTGAGATTGTTGGATTGTTGGGCCCTAACGGTGCCGGCAAGAC
>RCNI01000934.1_pt1 | contig 16731 bp, 9 predicted proteins | sample 2041151 | NCBI WGS metagenome assembly RCNI01 (sample SAMN09708214, study PRJNA481090) | feces metagenome | isolation source: feces | place: Antarctica: Albino Rookery | reverse complement strand
CGATGACACTTTAAATGAAACTGTTGTCTTATATGATCAAGAACCAAACAAGACCTTGACGAATAAAAAATTAATTTATTCAGAAGTTCCTTTCGGTGCTCGAAACTTTAATTTATCATTGACCGATAAAAATAATCAAGACCTAATTGCAACTTCGACTGACGAACTCGACATTATTCGAGCTCGCTATAGTGCATTCACCCAACCACGAGAAATTTGACTCCTTGATTGTGATCTTTTAGATGATAAATATTTCATGAGCTCAACTGCACCGATGTATGATGACGACCCTGAGCTAGTGCTTGAAAACGCACGCAGAACTGCAAGTATCGCACATGATACCAACTATATTATGTATAACGATGGTAATGGTGTTTGAACCCCAATTCTCAACGATACCTTTGTCCTTTATTTTGTAACCATTGAAGGCAAAGAATATTATTACCGAACCCGTGATATTGCTATAGCTGACATTACTAATTACATTAAACTTCATTCTTATGTTGATATTAATGGGGGTCATTAATAATGAAAAAAGCTAAAAAATCAATTCTAGTTCTTAGTCTTGGAACTATTGCAAGTGTAACCATAATTCCTACTATTGCATTAGCATCTACTTCATGTTCTGCGAGTGACACTTTTGACACTTCAAAATTTAGCTTATCAAAATACAATAAGTATATCGAAACAGATAATAATGGTGAAAAATGCTTAATGATTCCTAATGGAACTATCAATGTAAATATTGATTTAATCATGCAAAATGAAGGAGATGTTTCCCCATTTAATGCAATTGTGATTCCTGATAGTGTAACTAATATTTCAGTGAAACTGGGATCACTTGGTAGAAATAGTAATTTTATCCTTGACAATTTTTATTACGGTAATGACGTTAATCATAAATCAATATATTCAAACAATGATCAAATTGAAAAATTCTCTTTCAATGCAGATTCAAGGACTAAAATAACTGGTACTCACCTTAACTTACCAACTAATATAAAAGAATCTTATTCAAGTTCTTTTTCTCTAATAGCTAATCATGCTAGTTTTTGTCCTGGTTGTGAACTAGATTTTTCTAATTATCAAAATGTGAGAAATTTTACATTAATTTTCAAGGAATCAAACTTCTCATACGATTATTCTAATGAAATTAAATTAGGAACAATCAAACTACCATCTAAATTCGACAAAATAGGTGAGGGACAATTTAATATTGATTTTTCTGATTCTATGTTTATAACTAATATCGTTTTACCAGACTATATGCCTAAAATAGGAAAGAATTGTTTTGGTCATAAAGAAGGAAATTCTTATGTTGGCTCTACCTATGCAGGTAATATTATTTTCCCAGCATCATGGAATAAGATTCCAAACAATTATTTATCATACATACTCTTTAATGGGCATCCCTTCACAGTTTCATTCGAGTCATGGGAAGTATTTAAAAATAGTGCAGCATTAATTAATACAAAAAGCACTTTTTTACCAATTCGGGGAAATTCGCACGATGATTTATGTTTAGATTTATCTAAAATTCCAGTCGAAAATTGAACTAGTACTAACCCATATGATGTTCAAACCAAAAAAGCAATTTTAGAATATCTTACAAATGAAAGTATTAGTCCGTTTGGTCGCTGAAAAGAACCAGGAAATGACGATTTATTAGATTATGGTGATGCTATAAATCAACTAAATGAATTGAACTCTATTCATAGTTAAAAACTTCTCCAAATGGATACGAATGTTACCTATGTACAATATTATTGGACATATGAATTTATCTAAACATCTAGCTGAAAAATATATTTATCCTCACTTATCAACCAACCCAAACCAGCCATATACCATGAATGGTGGCTTAAGTCACGTCATTTATATGTACAGTGAAAACCTAGACTCATTAGGATTTCTAAATAAAAATTAACAATGGGAAACAAGACAACAATCTAAATATAAGGTGATTAGCAACCCACCTTAATTGTTGTCTTTTTTTCATGCTCTAGTCCAGCAAACTTCGATAAACAATAATAGCACATAAACTAATCATCATTATTTTGTTAACAAGGTACTAAACAATTGGTTTAGTGCCTTGTTTAAAGTACAAACATATATATCCATGGTTTTTAAGATAAACAATTTCAATTGCTCTTATTTTTAAATGATCTTGTCAATACTCAAAGCTACTCGCGATACCCTTCATCAATAGATAAATATTAACTTAAGGAAGTTTTCTTTTCTATTTTGACAATTCTTTCATTAGCTTTTTGTTGTTAAAAATATCCATTGCTTTTTTCACGTTTGAAACCATATCGTTACTCAGACTGGAACCAAAGAAATTGAAAAATTCTTTTAATGATTCATAAGTTGGACAAAGGGTTGACATGATTCCCATCAAAAATATGAAATCCATAAAGAAACGGTTAGTATGCTTTCCAATGAGCACCGAATGAAATTCCTTATTACGGTAACGTTTATGTTTAACTGTAAAGGTTGGAAACAATAAGGATTTGACCTTAGTTTGTACATAACCACATGGGGAAACGTCGTTTTGTTCCTCAAATTCTTTTTGTTCGAGTTGAACGATTTTTTCGACTTCTTTTTTAAAACAGTCTGTCACTTCTTCAATCATCATCGTTAAATATTTCGATTTTTCTTCGGTTAAGTTCGCAATTGAAGCTTCGTTTAAAAATTCAATTAAGTCTTCGTCTTTAAAATCAAATGGACACATATCAAATAAACCTTTCTGAATTCAACTCCCTAGTGTCTCCCCCAAAGTATTTAAAGTTCAGGAAGCAAAGGGTTGTTGTCTAAATATATTTTAAAGCATATCTGAAAAATACTTGCTTTAAACCTTTTGCTTCTCACTTCGAAAGACAACAAAAATAGGATGGAGTTCCCATCCTATTTTACTTATCTATTAGAGAATGATCTAGTTTTTGGACGCTCTTTTACGAGCTGGTTTAGTCACAGGTGTTGGTGCAACCATGACACTTGCAGTTGGAGTTAAACTAGTGCGTAAATCCCCACAGTAGCTTAATTCTTCTTCTAATGGAATAACATATCCAGCTGGTTTATCTGCAAAATGACTTGCAAATAATAAATCATACATTTGTTGGTAGTGTTCAATTAAATGGAATTCAACTTTATCACGAATTTCAACTGGAATATCATCTAAGAAACGTTCGTCATCAATTGGAATAAAGATTTCATTGACCCCAGCACGTTGGGCTGAAATAACTTTTTCTTTTACACCTCCAATGATTCCCACTTTACCCCGTAAGGTAATTTCACCTGTCATTGAGATTGTGGTTTTAACAGGAATGTTAGTTAAAGCTGAAATTAACGCTGTTGTTAAAGTGACCCCAGCACTTGGTCCATCCTTTGGAATTCCTCCAGCAGGAGCGTGGATATGAATGTCAATTTCACTAAAGATGTCTGGATTAATGTGGAAGTGAACTGCGTTCGCTTTGACATATCCTAATGCGACCTTGACTGATTCACTCATGGTTCGTTCCAAGTTTCCGGTAATGACAATGTCCCCTTTACCTTTAAAGAAGGTTGCTTCGATTGGCAATAAGTCACCTCCTGCTTGGGTATAAGCCATTCCGTTGACAATTCCTGGGATTGCTTCTTTGTCTTTTAAGGTTAAGTCAAACTTACGTTTTCCTAATAAGACATTGACTTGGTGAGCATCAATAACGGTTGGAGCAGGTTCACCTAATAATTGAGCTTTGGCAACTTTACTTGCAAGAGCTGATAAGTAACGGTCTAATTCCCGAACCCCTGCTTCCCGAGTATAGTAATTGATTAATTCATCAATCGCATCGTCCGTAAACTTTAATTCATTCGCCTTGAAACCACAGTTTTCTAAGACTCGTTTCACTAAGTGGGTCTTAGCAATTTCTTTCTTTTCGTTAGCAGTATAACTACTTAATTCAATGACTTCCATCCGGTCAAGTAATTCATAAGGAATCTTGTCATAGTAGTTTGCGGTACAGACAAACATAACCTTGGATAAGTCATAGTCTTCTTCAATATAGTTATCATTGAACCGAACGTTTTGTTCTGGATCTAAGACTTCGAGTAAAGCAGATGCTGGATCACCCCGTTGGTCACTGGTCATCTTATCAATTTCATCTAATAAGAACAATGGGTTGATAACCCCAGCTTTTTTCATTCCTTGAATGATACGACCTGGCATCGCTCCTAAATAAGTTTTACGGTGACCTCGGATTTCACTTTCATCCCGGACTCCACCTAAAGCCATCTTAATATATTTTTTCCCAAGAGCATCGGCAATGGAGTGAGCTAAGGTTGTTTTCCCAACCCCTGGAGCTCCGACTAAACATAAAATTGGAGAACGTCCGTCGGGATTTTTTTGACGAACAGCTAAAAAGTCTAAAATCCGTTCCTTAACCTTTTGGATACCGTAGTGACTTGCATCTAAAGCAGCTTTGACTCCTTTAAAATCGGTTGAGTCTTTGGTTGCTTGTCAGTATGGAAGGTCTAACAATCAGTCCATGTAGGTCTTAATAATGCCACTTTCTTGACCTGTCATGGCAGTTTCATAGCGACCTAATTCACTTAAAGCTCGTTCTTTAATGTGGTCAGGATAAGGGTGGGACATAATTTTTTGACGTAAGTTGTCAGCATCATCATCACGAGCAGCAATTTGACCTAATTCTTCTTTGACAACTCGTAATTTTTCCCGTAAGTAAAATTCACGTTGTTGTTTCGACAAACGGTTATTAATGGTGTTGGTAATATCACGTTCGATTTCTAAATCTTTTTCAGGATCTTTTTGGGTTGCATAAATGACATCAGCAAGGAACAAAGTCATGTCATAAATTTCACTCTTAGCTAAGAATTCTGCTCGTTGTTTATAGTTTAAGACAGCCATAGCTAAGCAGTTTAAAGAATCATAGAAACTATAAATGTTTTCGGGATTCTTTAAATAAGTCATGAAGTCGTAATAAACATAGTCAGTGGTTTCTTCGATATAGGTTGCAACTTTCTTTTTGACAATTTCTAATGGTTCTTTAATTAAAGCTGCTAATTCTTTTAAATTGTTTCCGTCATCTTTAAAAGAACAATCTTCATATTCAACTAAACCTTGAACTTTTGCACGGGAGTTCTTTGGTTTGACAATCCGAACTTTATAAAGTCCCCGTAAATAAAGTTGTAAGGAACCATCGTCATTTTTCGTGACATCTTTAATATGACACATGACCCCCATGTCCCGGATCCCATCAAAGGTCGGGTTATCAGTCGTTGGGGTTTTTTGGGTTGCAAGAATAATGATGGAATCATCATCCATTGCTGCTTTGACTGCAGCAATGCTGGATTCCCGTCCGATATCTAAAAGAATACCAGTTTCTGGTAAACATGTTTCTGTACGTGAAACTAAAATTGGTTTACTTTCCATGTTATCTCCTCATTTTAGGTTAAACTATATTTTAGCACAAAACACACGCAAGTGCTAAATGTTTAAAGTTAATCCTAGCTTCCTTAAATAAACTTCAAGAAAGGATTACCGCTTTTAGTAATCCTTTCTATTTGCGATGTATCGTAATTCAACAATTACTTACTTAAATAATATTGTCTTAAGCTTTCGGTTTTTTGATCGACATTTAAAGCTCAGTGGTTGACATTACCCATGGTTTTGGCACCTGGAAGGAAACGTAATAAATCTTGACCTTTAAATTCGGGATTCGAAATTCCGTTATAAAGCGAGATTAAACTTGCACTAAAGCGTCCTGGAGCAGCCTTACCTGCAAAATCCTTTAAGTTATCAGCTCCAGAACTTGGCATTTCAGCTAATTCATCCCCTAATAAGACACAATCATTCTTAATTGAGGAGTGAGCAAATCCGATATAGTGACCACTATTACCTGTGAATCCGTTATCAATATATTTTGCAGCACTTAACTTATCTTTAAAGAGTTTAAAACAATCAGTATAAAGTTTTGCTCCGTCATCAGTTCGGTAAAGTTTGGTTTCTCCGTTTGGACCTTCATAGGTATTTGGTTCTAAACTAGAGTTTAATGGAGTAAATTGGAATCCATAATAAATTCCATCAGCATTCTTAAGATCACGAGCTCAGCTATATTCTCCGTCTAATTTTTCAGCTTCTTTACTTAAATTATTATTAGCTTCGGTTTCAGCATCAGTTTGTTGGTCAGGTTTTGGTTCTTGATAACCAACTAAGTTTTGGAAGAGTTTTAAGGATGTGGTGACATGGAAGTTATAGCTACCATCACTTTCCTTAATTCCTAAATTCTTTTCATTACCTTCATTCTTTTTTAAGTAATCATTATAGAATTGAGATCCGACTTTAAAGGTAAAGGTATTATCAAGGTTGACAACGACATCGTGTAAACAATCTTGAACGTATTGTTTATATGAGATTAAGGATTGCATGACTTCGTAGTTTAATTCATCATGAACTAAAACCACGCTTGGTAACACAGCCATGGATTTCAAACTTGGACTATCAGGGTTGGTTAAAAATTGATAAGCTTTTTGGACCATGCCAGCTGCATAGTCAGGTTTAACATTATTAACATCAAAGGTAATGTTGTTATTAGCATCAATGTTGAACCCAAAACTATTTAAGTTTAACGCGTTCCCTGACTTCTTATCTAATGTAAAGTAGTCGTTGTATAAAAATTGGTTTGATAAAGGGTCAGCGTCACTTGCAAATAAGACGATGTAGTTACCATCAGAGTATAAGTTGGTTCCGTTTAATAATGTTTCTAAAGAAACATTCGGAGTTCCCCCAATAAAGTGTCCGATGTTTCCGTTATAGTTTTGACTATTAAAAACATCGATTCCTGAGACGGTTGGAGCTGGTTTAGTTGGGGCTGTGCTTGCTGCACGGGTTTTGCTCCCACCAGTAGTAGTGCTACTAGAACCAGTCACCTTTAATTGTCCTAATTGGTTATAAACGCGTTGACTATCAACTAATTGGGTTCCAAAATAACCATCAGTGTGAACCACTTGTGGTAAATAAACAGCACTGGCGGTCAATCCCCCAATGGCAACGACCCCACCAAAACATAAGCCGATAATTTGCTTGAAATTCATATTTACTTCCTCATACCTTGTGCTAAATTCGATAAATTCATTAAAATTAACTAATGTATAATAGATTGATTATATGTGACAAATAAATATATTTGAAACTAGATATAAACATTTTATAATATCTAATTAGATATAAGGTAATTTCTATGGCAAAAACATTCAAAAAAATCGATTTCGATAAATATTTTATGCCCGATTTAAAGAAGGCACGTAGTCGGAAACAAAGTGCAGTCGTTTATAACGACTGCTTCACAATCCCCGTCAACATCCAAGGTTATGGGAAAAACAAGAACGCTTATGTGCGAACTTATGGGTGTCAAAGCAATGTGCGGGACGGGGAAACCCTCAAAGGAATCTTAGAAGCGATCGGGTATCAAATTGTTGATGACGAAAAAAATGCAGATTTAATTATTTTAAATACGTGTGCAATTCGGGAAAATGCTGAACAAAAAGTATTTGGAGAAATCGGATTTCTCAAACAATTAAAGGTCTCCAACCCAAACCTCATCTTTGGGATTGCAGGGTGTATGAGTCAAGAAAAACATGTCGTGGAACGGATTTTATCCAGATGTGATAACGTTGACTTTGTCATTGGAACCCATAACATTTTCCGACTCCCCCAAGTTTTAGAAAACGTCATCTTATCCCAAAACACCGTGGTCGAAGTTTGATCTAAAGAAGGGGACATTATTGAAAATACTCCTTCCTACCGTGATTCTAAAATTAAAGCGTGAGTCAATATTATGTATGGTTGTGATAAGTTTTGTACTTATTGCATTGTTCCTTATACCCGTGGGAAACAACGAAGTCGAACCAAAGAAGATATTTTAGCTGAAATCCATAGCTTAATTGACCAAGGTTATCAAGAAATTACCTTACTTGGTCAAAATGTTAACTCCTATGGAAAAGATCTCGATTCAAAGCTGAAGTTTGCTGACCTCTTAGATGAAGTCGCCTCCTTACCAATTGCTCGGATTCGGTTCACTACTTCCAACCCATTTGACTGAACGAATGACATTATTGATGTCATGAAAAAACACCCGAACATTATGCCCTACCTCCACTTACCAGTCCAATCAGGAAGTGAAAACATTTTAAAACGGATGAACCGGGTCATGTCCATTGATCAATACTTAAGCAACATTGCTTACATTAAAGCCAATATTCCGAATGTTGCCATTTCGACTGACATCATTGTCGGATTCCCCAATGAAACTGAAGAAGAATTCCAAGCAACTTTAGACCTTTATGATAAGGTTCAATACGATAATGCTTATACCTTTATCTATTCACCTCGGGAAGGAACTCCAGCTGCAATCATGGAAGACAATGTCAGTATGGATGCCAAGATTGACCGTTTAAACCGTCTCAATGAAAAGGTCAAGACTTATGCAAAAGCGAACAATGACAAGTATGTTGGTCAAACCTTAAGTGTCTTAGTCGAAGGACCATCCAAAACTAATCCTGATGTCTGAACGGGTTATTCCCCTAATTGAAAAGTCGTCAACTTCCCCGGTAACGTAACCCCAGGAAGTACCGTCCAAGTCAAAATTGTGGCTGCCAACCGGTTTAGTTTAATGGGAGAATTAGTTGAAAACTAATCCCAAAACCAAACCCGTAGTCGTGGTCGGGATGAGTGGGGGAGTGGATAGTAGCTTTATTGCCTTTTTATTACAACAACAAGCGTGTTATGATTTGATTGGGGTCTTTATGCAAAACTGAGACAGTTTTGTTAATAACGAACTCAACTATGATAACCATGGGAATCCCAAGGGATGTGATGTTTCAACTGATTATCAAGAAGCTGCAAAAATCGCTCAGATGTTGCACATCCCTTTATATAAAGTCGATTTTATTGACCAATACTATGACCAAGTCTTCCAATACTTTTTAGACGAACTCAATCACAACCGGACTCCCAACCCTGATATCTTATGTAACCGTCACATTAAGTTTGATGCGTTCTTAAACTATGCAATCCAAACCTTTGATGCAGACTACATTGCCATGGGACATTATGCAGGTATTATCCATACTGATGATCACCACTATTTATTAATGCATAGTGACCAAAACAAAGACCAATCCTATTTCTTATGTGGGTTAAGTCAAGCTCAATTATCCAAATCCCTTTTTCCCATCTATGGATACTCCAAACCTGACGTCCGCTCCATTATTAGTAAGCTGAACTTTCCCAACAAAGATAAAAAGGATTCAACAGGAATTTGTTTTATTGGGGAACGCAAGATGCAAACCTTTTTGGCTAACTACTTACCTAACCAACCCGGGTTAATTAAACAAGTTGAAACCAATAAAGTCGTGGGTGAACATATCGGATTAATGTACTATACCCTGGGGCAACGGAAAGGGTTAAACTGTGGGGGATTAGCTGAACGTCACTTTGTCGCAAATAAAGATGTTGCTAACAATATTTTATGAGTCGCAGGGGAAAGCTTAGAAGATCAATATTTAAGCTCCACCCAAGCTTATATTCAAGACATTAATTGAATTACTCCCATCGATTTTAACCAACCCTTATATGTCCGGTTCCGTCACCGACAACCCTTACAATTAGTCTCCTCCATCCGCGTATTAGATGACCAATGTGTCATCGACTATCCTGCTCAAAAAAATGTCACCCCTGGTCAATACGCCGTGTTTTACCAACCACCATTTTGTTTAGGGGGAGGTCCCATCCAAGCAACGAATGCTAACCATAATCATATCGACACCACGTGTGTCAGTCATGGACAAATTAAACAATGATAAATCGTAATAAAAAAAGTGGGCCAGAGACCCACAAACATAACCGTGCTCACCCGATTTCCTTTACTGAGGAAGTTGACTTCTATGAAGGATGTCCTGTCTATGTCGCAATTCCTGTTAAACATGATAATTGTGATTTAACTCTGACACTCCCAGGGTGTAATAGTCCGATTGTCTGCGGGTGTAGTGACACGATTCAAGTTCCAACTAAAAAAGACATTGAAAATGTCATTAACTCCCAACCTGACCAAGACCGCTTCCGGGTCTCAGATTTCTTAAATGATAATATTGAAGTCGGTCAATTATGAGATCCTCTCCTGAACTTATTAGACAACTATATTGAGTTTTGTGACCAACAGTTACTCAATAACCGTCTCAAGAAGCAACGGAATGTCAATATTAAAGTGGACTGAATGAAAACTAAAAATACCCTCCAAACCTTATATGATAGTTGGATGGCCTTAATGAACCAAATTGTCAATAAAAACGACACCATGTTTAAAGAAACCCGCAACTTAGTCTTTAAAACCAGCCAACTCTTGTTTAACTTAACCAACCAAGGGATTAGTAGTGGGTGTTTAATGAACAAAGACCAACCCTTAATTATTGCGTGAATGGGAGCGTGTAATGCCTTAGCTTCAATTGGAAACTATGCTCATGCTTTAATTAAATATAACAATAGTGGCTATCAAGCCACCAAGTGTGAAAAGCTGGAAACCATTTTGGATGTTTATTGAACCCGATTCTCAGATTTAGTCAAAAAAAATAAAACCCAAATCTATCGGGATGTCAAACAAGCTTTATCAGATTGTCAACGCCAATTATCGTGTTTCTTAGATGCACCCCATTTTATTGATGCAATTAAAAAATACTTTTCTAAACCGACTAAACGACGAGCTCTCATGCTCATCCAAGAAACGAGTGACATTATTAGTACTAGTTTACGGTTATTAGATTTCAAACGGGAAGCCTTGGAATTTATCTTTATTTAAAAACCCAAGCTGGTTGGGGTCATTCTTTTCCATCGCTGTTAGAAAATGTTGTGTTATTACATGTTAAAAATGTTAGAAATCGTTTAAAATTAAATAATGCATGACGTGCATTATTTTTTTGTCGTCATGAAAGAAAAGAGCGACTATGGACAAACAACGTGAAATTTTAAGTATGATCGGGATTTTTAGCAAACCCGAAATCGAGTTTTTAGCTTGTTTTGCATGTGAACAAACCATCCAAGACCGTGACATCTGTTTTTGTTTTCACATCCCTGAAGGAGTTCCAGTCAACCTCGGGGAACGGATGACAGCATTTAATAAACAACAAAAGGGAATCATTTTAAAATTAGCTGTTGATCATAGTCAACTCAAACATGCGTATTTGTATGACTATTTAAACCAATTTTTAAAAGACCATAACAATGCTTTGCTCAAAGCAACCCTGACCCGTCACGCGTTTAAAATTCAAGACCAAGACTTATACTTAGTGTATTGAAATAACGAAGAAAAAGATGCGTGAGGGAGTTATGAAACCCAACTGATCAATACCCTCAATGATGTCTATGGTCTCCATTTAAATCGGATTGTTTATGTCGAAGATGTTGACCACCAACAATCCATGCAACAACGCTTAGCAGCCGAACAAGAAGCAACCCAACAAGCAATTGAATACTACGAACAAGCTAAAAAGCATCCCACCAAAACCTATAGTCCGACCAACTCTTTTAAACAAACCTACCGTTCCAATAAACGTCTCAATGAACCTGCAGTCTTAATTGGAGACTTAAACCTCCAAGACATTGAAGCCATTGTCCAAGGACAAATCTTTAAAAAAGAAATTACGACCTTTAAAAATGAAACCATCTTATACCGGTTTATTATTACAGACTTTAGTGGTTCGCTAATTATTAAGGGCATCAAACGGGGCGGGTGTCCTGAATATGAAAACCTCAAAGAAGGGGATTGAATTAAAGTTCGGGTCAAACTAAACCAAGACCGGTTTGAACATAATAATGTCGTTGGAACCATCCAAGAATTTAGTCCGTGTGACCCCTTATTTAAAGACTACGATGATTCCCCTCGCACCCGGGTTGAACTTTGTGTCCATACGAAAATGAGTGCGTATGATGGGTTAATTGATGTCCAACCCTTATTAGATTATTTGTCCAAATCAGGAATTAAGAGTGTCGGGATCACCGATAAAAATAACGTTCAAATTTATCCTGACTTATCCCGAGCTTTAAGTAAAAGTGACATTAAACCTCTCTATGGTTATCAAGTTGAATTAATTCCTGATTTAATTGAAGCTGTCCTCAATCCAACCAATGAGAACATCCTCAGTGCTTCCTATGTCATCTTTGACCTGGAAACCACCGGGTTATATGCCAACACTGATGAAATTATTGAATTCGGGGCGGTCAAATATGAAAATGGTCAAGTAGTTGATACCATGGACTTATTTGTCAAAACCAAAGAACCAATTGGAGCCAACATTACCAACTTAACCAACATTACCAACCAAATGGTCCAACAAAAAGGTTTAGAGCCCGAAGAAGCATTCCCTAAGATCATTGACTTTATTGGAAACTCAGTCATGGTCGCTCACAACGGGATTAGCTTTGACTTTAACTTCTTAAATGTCAAGTTAATTGAAAACGGATTCCAACCCTTAACCAATGTCATGGTTGATAGTATGGTCATTTCGCGTTCCATTAACACTGATTTTAACAACAATACCTTAGGGCATATTTGTCGCAAGTACCACATTGAATATGATGATAGTGTTGCTCACCGTGCAAACTATGATGCTGATGTCTTATATAAAGCTTATAAGGTCATGATGGGCAAATTAGCTGACATGGGAATCTATACTTTTGATCAAATTAATGATGCACTCCAAAACCCTTCCTTACGGTCCAAAACCCGAGGGGATGACATCTTGTTATATGTCAAAAACCAAGCTGGAATTCGGGACTTATATGAATTAATTAGTATTGCTTCCACCACCAACTTCTATAAGCGACCGACCTTAACTTGAAATATTATTAACCAACACCGAGACAACCTTTATGTTGCAAATGCTCCCGTGGATGGGGAAGTCTTTAATATGTGTTTGACTTCCAATGACCTGGAGTGTGCAACGGCATGAAAACCCTATGACTTTTTAACCATCGCTCCCGTCCAATCCTTCTTACACTTAATTGATGACCAACGGTTAAGTTACCAAGACTACCACTTTGCCATTAAAAAGATTTTAAAAATTGCTTCCCAATTAGACAAAAAAGTGTGTGCTAGTAGTGATCCTTATTATTTATTTCCTTATGAAAAAAACTACCATGATGTCTATGTCTTTACACCAGGATTAAACGGACGGAAACACCGGTTCTATAAGTTTAATTCTCACCCTGACCAACACATTTTCAGTGGTCAAGAAATGGAAAAAGCGTTTGACTTTTTAGTTGACCAAGACTTAATTAACCAATTAGTCTATGATAATCCGGATCAAATTGCTGACAGTATCGCAAGTCAGATTAAACCCCTCCAAGATAAATTGTTTGCTCCAGAAATTCCTGGGGTTAATGAAAAGGTGCGAGATTATGTTTATCAAACTGCTCATGCAACTTATGGAGACCAGTTACCCCAAATTGTTGTCGATCGGATTGAAAAAGAACTGAATGCGATTATCGGGAATGGGTATGCAGTGGTTTATTGAATCTCGCACTTATTAGTCAAAGAAAGTTTATCAGATGGATATGTCGTTGGTTCCCGGGGATCAGTGGGATCATCGCTAGTTGCAACCTTCTTAAATATTACTGATGTTAATCCCTTAACCGCTCACTATTTGTGTAAGCAATGTCACTATACCGAGTTTACCAACCAGGAAGATGGATTTGACTTACCTGACAAAAAGTGTCCTCAATGTGGTCATGATTTATATGGGGAAGGCCACTCGATTCCGTTTGAAACCTTCTTAGGGTTTAAAGGGGATAAAGTTCCTGATATCGACTTAAACTTCTCAGGAGTTTACCAACCTCAAGCCCATAACTTCATTAAAAAGATGTTTGGAGCCACCCATGCGTTCCGAGCCGGAACCATTGCAACCGTGGCTGAAAAAACTTCGTATGGGTTTGTCAAAAACTTCTTTGAAACCCAAGAGAGTGACTTATTATTAAATGAAGCTGAGGTCGAACGTTATGCGGCCAATTGTTTAAACGTCAAACGGACCACAGGTCAACACCCAGGGGGAATTGTGGTTGTTCCTCAAGACAAAAGTATTTATGACTTCACCCCCTATAACTATCCCGCTGATGATCCAAGTCAAGACTGGTTTACCACCCACTTTGCGTTTGAAGCCATCCATGATAACTTATTAAAATTTGATATCTTAGGACACGATAATCCAACCGCTTTGAAAATGTTAAAAGACTTAACCAAAGTCGATGAAAAAGATATCCCCAACCAAGATGACCAAGTCATGGCTTTGTTTCGGAGTTGTGAACCTTTAAAAATTGAACCCAAAGACATTTTAAATGAAACCACGGGAGCCTTAAGTTTACCTGAATTCGGAACTCCCTTTGTCCGGAAAATGCTCGAAGATACCCAACCCCAACGTTTCTCGGACTTAGTGCGAATCTCAGGGTTAAGTCATGGGACTGATGTTTGAATTAACAATGCCCAAGCGTTAATTAAAGATGGTCACACCCTGGAAAACGTCATTGGTTGTCGGGATGACATTATGGTTTATTTATTAAGTCAACACGTCCCTGACTCTAAAGCTTTTTCGATTATGGAAGATGTTCGGAAGGGAAAACAAATTAAAAAAGAAGATGAAGCGTTGTTGCGTGAATATCATATTCCCGAATGATGAATTGACTCGGCCAACAAAATTAAGTACATGTTCCCGAAAGCTCATGCAACTGCGTATGTCATCCACGCATGAAAGTTTGCTTACTACAAGCTTTATTACCCACTAGAATATTATGCAACCTGGTTTACCATCCGACCTGATGCATATGATCTCGAACTGATGGTGTTAAGTCATGGACAAATTAAACTCAAACTTGAAGAGTTAATTAAGCTTAATAATAATGGATCAATGAAGTCCACCCTTACTACCAAACAAAAAGACTTGATTCCCGTCTTAGAAATTGTCTTAGAAATGAAAGCTCGCAAGTTTGAGTTCTTCCAAGTCGATATTAACCGTTCCCATGCAACTGAGTTTATTATCGATTATGAACACCAAGGGATTATTGCTCCATTTGTCTGCATTGATAGCTTGGGAGATGCAGTGGCTGAGAGTGTGGTAGCTGCAAGAAACGAACGACCATTTACTTCCCAAGAGGATTTAAGTAAACGGACCAAATTGACTAAACAACATTTTGAAGTGATGGAGAAACTAGGAATCTTAGATAACTTACCAAAGAATGACCAGGTGTCATTGTTTGATGATTTATTTAATTAAAGATGATTAAATGTTTATTTAAATGAATGATGATATAAATGGAAGGGAGCGTTAATCGACATCTATGTAACGTGTCAATTAATGAAAAAAGTATTATGAACAGGAACGAATTAATCAATATTGTCGGCCCCGAGTGATTAACTGCTAATATTGAAAGCGATGAATTTAGTTATCGACAAGTTTTAGAACGACCCTTAAAATCAGACGAACAACATTTTAAATTAGACATTCGGTTTGAAAAGAATGACCTTTCGCTCTTAATCGAAACCAAAAAAACAAAACAAAAAGACTTTAATACTAAGCAGATTGATCAACTATTATCCTATACAAAATTAGAAAGAGAATATAAAAGAAACAATAAAATTATTTCTATTTTGTATGACTTAGAGTCAGGAAATATTAAAGTTTGAAAAGATGACGTCGAATTAGAAGAAGAATCTAAAATCAATTCCATCGATTATTATTTAGACCTATACAATAATCGTAAAAACGATAAAAATAACGTCATTGAAACTACCAATTCATTAAATAATGATTTACATAAATATGGAATTCCTGAAAGAATCAGGAGTCAATTTGTAGGTTCATTGTTAGTTGCACTTAACAATGGATTACAATTTTCTACTGATTTAAAAACCAAAGAAATTCTTGAAAGAATTAAAGAAACCCTCGAATCTAGAATTGATAATAATGACAATAAAACAATTAAAACAAAATTATTAATTAAAATTCTAGAACAACAAGAAATTAAAGAAATGAAAAATACCGACATGGTCAATTTACTTAATAAGATTAAACGTAATCTTATTCCTTACATTGACTGTAATTCATCTCAGGGTGAAGATTTATTAAATTTATTTTTTACTACTTTTAATAAATATGTTGGTAAGGCTGACAAAAACCAAGCATTCACTCCGACCCATATTACCGACTTTATGTGTGATATCGTAGGGATTAACAAACATTCCAGAGTCTTAGATCCAACATGTGGTTCGGGTTCATTTTTAGTCCAAGCTATGTCTAAAATGATAGCAAAAGCTGGAAATGACGAAGAAGCGAGAATCAATATTAAGAAAAATCAAATTTTTGGTATTGAGAGAGAAGAAGCAGCATTTGGTTTAGCAACTACTAATATGCTCATTCACCAAGATGGAAAAAGTAATATTATTAATAAATCTTGTTTTGATTGCAAAGATTGAATTCAAGATAATGATATTGACATTGTTTTGATGAATCCACCATTCAATGGTCAAAAAATGCCAAAAGGTTGTCCTATTACTAAGAAGAATATGGATTCTACTAAGGGATTTTATTTTGTTGAATATGTCGCTTCAGCTATTGGAAAAGGTAAATTAGCGACTATTCTACCATTGCAATGTGCAATAGGTACAGAAGATTCTATTTCAAAATATAAAGAGAAAA
>RCNI01000933.1_pt1 | contig 16736 bp, 11 predicted proteins | sample 2041151 | NCBI WGS metagenome assembly RCNI01 (sample SAMN09708214, study PRJNA481090) | feces metagenome | isolation source: feces | place: Antarctica: Albino Rookery | reverse complement strand
AAAGTTTGTGATCAAGCCCCGAAGGGGTTTTTCGACAGTAGCAAGGCCGCAGGGGTTCAAAACCCTGCGGCCTTGCTTTATTCGGCAGTATTGCTCTGAAAGATATGCTGGGGTTATGCAGTCAGTCCAATCATCAATGGGGTGCGCGTTTCGGCCCCTGTGTACATGGCTGCGACGCAGTTACTCAAAATCGCTATCCTCATAGGAGGACTCCTCCGTCATAAAAGGGGCGAAGACCTTGCGGAGTAAACGTGTATTTATGTAGGCTGCCGCAGCAAAATAGAGTGTGATCCAGATCGCGCCAGAACAGAAGAAGCCAACAGGATGCAGCAGCAGGACAATGAACGGAATGAGATTCAGCAGAGTCATGAGAAGGGATCTCGGCAGATAGCCCAGGCTTAAAATCAGGGCGTTGCGCAGCACCAGGCGAATTTTGTTGTCAAATTGGCTGATGAGCGGAAAGACATATCCAAAGATCATGGCAACCCAGATGAACATAATCAGTCCCAGAAGGCTCAGATATATAGACAGGCCAGCATGAGAGAGGGAAAGGAACATAGTCAGAAGGAGATCGCCAAACAACAGTGCAGCAGGGATCCAGATCAGCGTGGCCTGCTTGAAATTTTGACAAAATGCGTGAAAATAAGTACTCAGAAGGCCGGCTTCCCGCTCTGTGCCCAAGCGGAAGCACACCGTATAGAGGGCTGTGGTAGCAGCACCGATGGTAATAATGGGCAGACAGGTGAGCAGATACACCAGATTCAGAAGAATTAGATCAGCGATACGACTCAGCGCCTGAATGAGGGGCGATTCCTGTGAAATCAATTTGGCCATGAAAACAGCTCCGATCCTGGAAGATATTGTAGAGTATCTTAGCATAGTATGCCGAAAAACGCAAGCAGAGTTTCTGAAAATGCGGTATTCTGTCGGTAAACAGCCCCATATTTTGGAAAGGGGAAGGGATGACAGGTTGGAGGCCCCGCTTGCATACTGCGTTGATACCCACTAAAACAGAAATTTGGACGTGACAATTTTTTCGATTTATGTTATCTTATATATGGCTATAATGTACATTGTAGCATCATGGCGAAAGGCGTGCCTGTGAACCAGAATGAAGAGGGGAGACATAGATGTATGCGTCGTCAAAAATCTAATTATATGAGATTTGCACTTACCTATTATCTAACGGTGTTTATTCCGCTATTCATTATTATTGTCGGTGTCCTTTTCGTTCAGACACGTCAGGAAGGGAAACGTCTGGAAACCAATATAATGGAGCAGTGCAGGCGTGAGACGGCATACTGGCAGGACCAGATGAAGGTCATGAATTCCTATATCAGCGAGTGCAGATATAATAAGATCTATTATTTAGAATATTCCGACAGTACAAAGCTGACAAAAATGGAGATCGTATGGGATCTCCAGGAAAAAGAAGCGAAATTTCCCTTTGCGTCCGGTGTCTATCTGGTGCGCGAGGATGGCGGGCAGGTCATTGCTTCTCAGGGCGTCTATTCTAACATCGATCATGCAGAAAACCTGATTTACCTGGAGGAGCAGATGCGGGTCAGCAATAACCGGGGGCTGTGCGTATATGGAACCCAGGTGGGCCAAGAAGAGGCACAGGTGATTATATTCGCACCCATTGAGATCGGTGAGCATAATACAAACCGGCAGTATCTGACATTTGTGATCCCGGCGGAAAATATCCGCAGTCAGTTGGGTATCAATACGCTTGCAAAGCAGAATGCTACCGAGATATATTATAATGATGAACTGGTCTATTCAGAGGATACGATCAGCCGGGAGACATCCAGGAGCACTACCTATCGCTGTGAACTGGGAAATGGCTTCTGGCTGGTACATAGGATCCCGGATATTGAAAGAATGGGGAATATATTCTTTTATCTGCGGGGATTCCTGCTGCTTGCGTTCATTGCGCTGCTGGTAGGACTTTACCTGGCGCAACGGTGCTCCCAAAAGCGATACGGTACGCTGCAGAGCATTATAGCCAGCAAGGAAAGCCTGGAGAATGAGCGAGAAAGTCTGGAGAACGAGAGAAACGTTCTTCGGAAAGAGAATTGCCTCTATGAACTTGTAAACCGGTCGGTCAATCCCGGAGATAAACTGTGGCATCGGTGTATGAGCAATGACATCCGGTTGGATCGCAATTATAAGTTCTTCATCTTCCTGCCGGCAGAGTGCCGGGACCCTGCAATTCTTCGCTGGATTGCTGCCTGCGGTGATGGGTCAGAGTCTGCCACATCTGCATACAGCATTCGTCTCCATGAACAGCTGACAGCATATTTAATGTGTTCCAATGAAGACAAGCAGGAATTGGAAAAGCATATTGAGTTTATCCGCAGTTCGGGCGAGGCCAGTGTCAGCAGTATCTGCGAGGATGTTACCAAGCTTCGCAGAACCTATCGGGAGGCCCGAAGAAATTATTACCATATGACGGGCCACAAACAGATCTATCCCGCAGACGAAATGCAGGCATTCCAGGAAGCCATGGAATTGGGAGACTGGGAGAAAAGCGAGATCCTGCTGGACAGCTTGCTGGATTTGCTGCCGGAAATCGACAGCCGGATGCTGCTCCCACTGATGAACGAGATTTCGGCAGCCGTCGAAGCAAATCTGAATACTGTTTATGACAGACTCACCGGCAATGTGACCATTGATCTGTTCGAGTTCAGGGATGCTGCCAAACGACAGTTCCGGGAGAAAGTGCGCAGAGCTATGGAGGCGGAAAAACAAAAGCCGGAAAAGCCTGCAGCGGTTGAAACCGAGGAAGAGGAAAAAACCAAAAGAAATGTTGTGGACGTTCTCGTTTACATTCAGGAGCACTATCTGGGAGATGATTTTTCCATCAAACAGATGGCTGCGGATTTTGACACCACCCCCTCCAACCTCAGCCACTTCTTCAAGAAACAAATGGACGTCAGCTTGGCGCAGTATATTGAGGGCCTGAAAATGGAGAGGGCCAAGGAGCTGCTGAAGCAGAAAAACATGAAAATCGTAGAGATTGCGGCCCAGCTGGGTTACCGCAACAGCACGGCGTTTATTGAGGTGTTTAAGCGCAGAGAGGGAATGACTCCCGGCGCGTACCGCAAGACGCTTACAATGTGAAGATAAGAAAATGGGAAGCGCATGGCGGGTGTACCCTTGCAGTGAGGTGTACACCCGCTTTCTCTGCTGCGGCAAAGCCTGCGTGTGATTGGCAAGAGTGGCGCGGAGAAGAAAAGCGAGGCGGGCACTGTGTGCAGATACCGTGAATGGAATGAAGCGGTTTGTGCATAGTGCAAGAAGAAGGGATTGAAAAAAGAGAGGAAATTATCACTCTGGAACGTGTACAAAAAAACCAATGATGCCTGGATCGGTTATGAAAAAACATATCGTTTTTTTGAATGAATTTTGCAGTTTTGAAAAATACACAAAGAAATGGGGTAAAAACCCGTAATAATAGTTGGAAATTAACGTGATTCAAAAATAAAGGATAGACAATGTTCACAAAAAATGCTTTAATAAAGGTGCCTTTCAAAGCACAATAAACATACCAATGGAGGAGAAAATCATGCAACGAAAGAACACCAAAAAATTCTCACGGATCGTCGCATTGGGCCTGGTAGCAGCAACGGTATTTGCTGGCTGCGGCAAGTCCGAGGGAAGCAAGAACCAGGAGAAGAGCGCTTCTGAAGTGTCTGCTAACTTCAATGCAGAAGGCCTGCCTATCCTGAACGAGAAGGAAACCTTCACCATTGCAATTCCTCAGGCCAGCCCCATCAAGGCTGCTGCAGAAAAGGTTTGCGCAATTGAGGCAGAAGAGGCTACCAACGTCCATATTGAGTGGATTGAGATTCCTCTTTCCGGCTGGAGCGAAAAGATCAATGTGATGTGCAGCACCGGCAACCTGCCCGACGCTATTCTGGGCGACTTCGATATGGCCAGAAACTATGAGCAGGTGGTTAACCTGGATGAGTACCTGGAGCTGTATGCCCCCAACGTCACTGCATTCTTCGACACCAGAGATGACTACCCCAGTGCACTTTATGCACCTGACGGACACATCAAGTGCCTGCCTTCCGGTGATGAGTCCACTCACAATATTATTGATACCCAGTACTGGATCAACAAGTCCTGGCTGGACAAGCTGGGCCTTGAGGTTCCCGAGACCACTGAGGAGCTGCGTGAGGTCCTGATCGCATTCCGTGACAACGACCCCAACGGCAACGGTCAGAAGGATGAGATCCCCTTCACCTTCGGTTCTACCTGGGGCTGGGCTGACGCAATCGACAACTTCTTTGGCCCCTTCGGTGTTGTGGAGTCCGGCTACCATGTCTTTATGGACGAGAACAACCAGGCTGTCTTTGCAGCAGAGCAGCAGGGCTACTATGATGCTCTGAGCTACCTCCATGACCTGTACGCTGACGGCCTGATTGACAAGGACGTCTTCACCATGAGCACTGACCAGTACACCTCTAAGGATCCCGACGGCACCAAGGTCGGCCTGCTGGCTGGCTACAACCCCGGCGGCTGCGGCTTCAACGGCGAGATCGGCACCTATGTTGCACTGCCCGTCCTGAAGGGACCGGATGGCTGCCAGATGACCGGTATCAACAATGTTACCAGAACCGGCGGCTTCGTTATCAGCAATACCTGCAAGAATCCTGCTGCTCTGGTCAGATGGTATGATTACCTGAACTCCTCTCTGGAGCTGTCCCTGCAGTGGGGCCGTGGTGCCCGCGGCGTGTTCTGGGATATTGTTGAGCGCGACGGCGAGGAAGTTCCTATGTTCCTCACCATGGACGAGGAAGTCCTGAAGGCCAACGGCGGCTACAAGAACAAGCCTGAGTACAGAAACGCTGAGAGCTTCAGCGGCAACACTCCCTCCCTGTGGAGAAACGAGTATGACCAGGCTCTGGTTTACGACGACAAGTGGCCTCTCGACCAGAAGCTGGAGGCTGTGAAGGAGCAGCTGCAGTACGGTGTTACCTATTTACCTGCTGGTACTCCCAGCCTGGAGAACTCCGAGAGACGTGCTCTGCTGAAGGCAGATATTGATAACTACCTGAAGAAGTTCATCGCTGACTCTGTGATCAACGGTATTGACGATGCAAAGTGGGAAGCCCATCAGGCTACTCTGAAGAAGCTGAAGACCAGCGAATACAGAGATCTGTGCCAGGAGTTTATTGACTCTGTCATTAAATAACAAGCAATAGTCGGTATCTGCAAGATTCCAGCATGGCGTAAAAACCATGCTGGAATCCTGCAAGAGAGGAATGGGAAATTATGGAAACCAAAAAAAGTAGGCTAGTACAACTTGTAAAGAAAAATTGGGGATTCTATCTGTTCATTCTGCCGATGATGCTTTATGTCATCTTGTTCAGTTATCTCCCTATGTACGGAATTCAGCTGGCTTTTAAGGACTACCGGGCCGTTGATGGCATTTGGGGTAGTGCTTGGGTCGGCCTTAAGCATTTCAAAACGTTTTTTGAATCCTATCAGTTCTGGGATCTTCTGCGCAATACCCTTGTGCTGAGCGTTTACTCCCTGGTGGCAGGCTTCCCCCTGCCCATTATCTTTGCTCTGTGTTTGAGCTACGTTACCCGTAAGAATTTTAAGAAATTCTCCCAGATGGTAACATATGCACCTCACTTTATTTCCATGGTTGTTTACTGTGGTATGATTTTGATTTTCCTGTCCAGTGACGGTGTTGTTAACCAGATTCTGATGCTGCTCGGAATTGATCCGGTGGCTTTCTTGTCGAACCCGAAGCTGTTTCGACATATCTATGTGTGGTCCGGCGTGTTGAAAAACATTGGCTGGGGTTCCATTATGTATATCTCCGTGCTGACCTCGGTCAGTGAAGAACTTCATGAGGCAGCAAGAATGGACGGTGCAAACCTGTTCCAGAGAATGCGTTACATTGACATTCCTTCCATTGTGCCCACCATGGTGATTATGCTGATCATGCGTACCGGCGAAATCATGGACATTGGATTTGAGAATGTCTTCCTGCTTCAGAATGACATTAACCTGGAGTTCTCCGAGATCATCTCTACCTATGTTTATAAGATTGGTGTCCTCGATGGACAGTTCAGCTATTCTTCTGCAATTAGCTTGTTCAATAACGTAATCAATCTGCTCTTGCTGGTATGTGTGAATGGAATTGCAAGACGCTATTCTGATAATAGTCTGTGGTAAGGAGAGTGAATGGCATGAAAAAACTTAGCAAGAACAATATGGCGGACAATATTTTCCTGTTCTTCGTCTATTTCTTTGTGGTGCTGGTAACGCTCCTCATTTTGTACCCGCTGTGGTTTGTCGTAATCGCCTCCATCAGTGATCCTTCTCTGGTATCGTCCGGTAAGGTTCTGCTGTTCCCGAAGGGCATTACATTTGAGGGATTCCGGTATATTCTGGATGACAAGAGAATTTGGATCGGCTACTATAATACCATTCGTTATACATTCTGCGGAACCATCCTGGCACTGTTCATCACCCTGCCTGCCGGCTATGCACTTTCTCGTACAGATATGTCCGGCAAGGGCGTTATTATGAAGCTCCTGATCGTTACAAAGTATTTCTCCGGCGGCCTGATCCCCACCTATCTGGTTGTGAAGGCTCTGCACCTGGTAGATACGCCTTACGTGCTGATGATCCTGGGTTCCTTTAACGTATTTAATCTGATTTTGTGCAGAACCTTTTTTGTCAATACCATGCCCATTGAGCTGCAGGAGGCTGCCGAGCTGGATGGCTGTAACCTGTTCCAGTATTTCTGGAAGGTTGTCCTGCCGCTGTCCAAGGCAATTATTGCCATTATGGTCCTCTACTATGCAGTTGGACATTGGAACTCCTTCTTTAATGCATTGATCTATGTCAATGACAGCAAGCTGTATCCTCTGCAGCTGATCCTCCGCGATATTCTGATCCAGGGTCAGTCTGTTGACATTACGGTTACGGATCCTGAGCAGCTCGAGATGATGCGTCAGATCGCAAAGACGATCAAGTACGGCGTTATTATCGTCTCCTCTCTGCCGGTTCTTGTAATGTATCCGTTCGTACAGAAGCATTTCGTAAAGGGCGTTATGGTTGGTTCCGTGAAGGGATGATGCCAAAATGAAGAAAAATGTTCTAATTATTTTCACCGATCAGTTGAGACGGGATGTTTTAGGCTGTTATGGAGGCCGAGAAGTAGAGACCCCCAACATTGATGAGATCGCACAGGATGGAGTTGTCCTGGATCGGTGCTATACAGCCAGTGCTGTATGTACACCGTCGAGAGGATGCTTTATGACGGGACGGTATCCCTATGCCAATGGTGCCTACCGAAATGGCAAGGCGGTGGGAATGGAGGAACATGGTTTCGCTGAAGCGTTCCACCAGGCGGGTTATCACACCGGCTATTTGGGTAAATGGCATCTGAGCCAGAATGCTCATTTGGGAGATCCCCTGGTGGACTACAATCCGCTGGGTTTTGAGGACTGGCAGTATCAGGTGGAGTATGCCCACTGTAAGTCGGTCAATAAGGTGGACGGCAAAGCCGTCCCCAGCCCGGTGGTGGGAGATGAAACCAACTACACCACCGACTGGCTGGCAGACGAGACAATTGCATTTTTGGAGCGGCGGGACCGGGATAAGCCTTTCCTGTTTATGGTCAGCATTCCGGACCCCCATCAGCCCCACACCGTGCGGCATCCTTATGATACCATGTTCGATCCTCTGAAAATGGAGATCCCCGAGAGCTTCTATGAGGATACCCTGCCGGATTGGGCAGAATGGGACGAGTGGGGCAGAAAGCACTACTTCCCGAAGGGACTGTTTGATCGGGAAGGCCACCTGCGGCGGCTCAAGGCCCAGTATCTGGGCTCGGTCAAGTGTATCGACGACAATGTGGGAAAGATTACCACATATCTGAAGGAAAACGGCCTGTGGGATGATACCATTGTTGTGTTTACCACGGACCACGGTGAGTATATGGGTGAACACGGCCTGCTGGAGAAAAACAATCTCTACGAAAGTGTTTACCACCTGCCCATGGCAATCCATATCCCTGGATTCGAGAGACCCGGAGAGCGGAACAATACCTTTGTGGATGTTGTTGATTTCGGTGCAACTTTGGCTGGAATGGTTGGAATTGAGTATCCTTTCCCCATTGACGGAAAGGATAAATCGGATCAGATCCTGGAGGGCAAGGCTGACTACCCCCTGGAGCTCTATATCCATCCCAGTGATGTGCGCAGAGCCGGCCTCATTACAGAGGACTATGAGATTGCCTATGTGGATAAAGGCTGGCGGGGCGAGCAGTTCCATGACCATGTGCTGTTTGATTTCCACAAGGATCCTAACCAGGTTCACAATCTGTTCCGGGATAAGGAATATCAGGATGTTGTGGAACAGATGACTGAAAAGATCATAAAACATCATGCACACTTTGGTACCCCGCGGGAAGCATTGCCCAGAGCGATTTTTGAGTCCCATGACTGCGGGAATGGAGACGACTGATGGATAGAAGACCCAATATCGTGTTCGTCCTCACGGACGATCAGGGCGCATGGGCAATGCACTGCGCCGGCACATCAGAGCTGCACACGCCCAACTTGGATCGATTGGCAGATGCTGGTATTCGTTTCGATAATTTCTATTGCAGTTCTCCGGTTTGCTCCCCGGCAAGAGCATCGATCCTGACAGGAAAGATGCCCTCTGCTCACGGTGTGCATGACTGGCTCTGCGGCGGAAATATGGATACGGAAAAGTATCCGCATATGAGAGAGCATGAGAGCTTTCGGAAGGACGATCGTGCAATTCCCTACCTGGCAGATCACAAGACCTATGTCGAGGAGCTGGCAAAGGGAGGCTACTGGTGTGCGCTCAGCGGAAAATGGCACGCAGGCAACAGTACGGAGATCAGCAAGGGCTTTGAAGGCTGGTTCACCATTGGTGCAGGCGGATGTCCCTATTATCAGGCAGATACCTTTGAGAATGGGAAATTTACGCTGGACAGACGGTATATCACAGATGTGATTACCGACCGTGCCATCCGTTTCCTACAGGAACGCCCCGCAGAGAAACCGTTCTATCTCAGTGTGCATTACACAGCACCCCATGGCCCCTGGAATCCGGAGAATCATCCCAAGGAATATCTGGATCTCTATGCGGACTGTGATTTTCCGTCGGTACCGAACGAGCCCATTCATCCCAGACAGATCACGACCTGCGCAATCGGCAATACCGCCGAGAAGCGCAAAGAGAATCTTCAGGGCTATTTTGCCGCCATTACTGCAATGGATGCCGGTGTGGGAAGAATCCTGGACTATCTGGAGTCAGAGGGTCTTATGGACAATACGCTCATTGTATTTACTGCGGATAACGGTATGAATATGGGCCATCACGGTGTCTGGGGTAAGGGCAATGGTACATTCCCGCCGAATATGTATGAGTCTTCGGTAAAGGTACCGTTCATTGTTCGGATGCCCGGCGGTGAGCATGGCGGTGTGGTCACTCAGCGTGTGGCAAAGCACTGCGACATTTTCCCCACCCTTTTGGATGCAGCGGGGATCCCGGTGGCACTGGAAGCAGAGCAGCCGGGAAGAAGCCTGATGCCTTTCCTCAGAGGTGAGGAGAAGGATACTGAGGGAGACGTGTTTATCTGTGATGAATACGGTTTCGTTCGGATGTATCGAACGGGACGGTATAAGCTGGTTCGCAGATACCTGGGAGAGCTGGATGAATTCTATGATTTGCAGGAGGATCCTGACGAGCGTGTCAATCTGATTGCAGAGGATCGGTATCAGACCATCATTACACAGCTCACTCAGCAGCTGGAAAGCTTCTTTGACAGATGCACGATTTCCAAAAATGACGGAAAGAAACTGCTGGTCAGCGGACGCGGTCAGAGAGATCTTTGCTATCATAAGGATGCGTTTGTTCCGCTGTGATCTCTAAATGAGGTAATTTTCTATGAAAATTGTAAACGGAACCGTCTGGAAAGATACCGACGGCAATGTACTCCATGCGCATGGCGGCCATATTCTGAAATATCAAGGCGTATACTATTGGTACGGCGAAAATCGTTTGGATGAGCTGTATGTAAGCTGCTATTCTTCCACGGATTTGGTCAACTGGAAATTTGAAAATCACGTGCTTACGTGCAATTCCCGAACCGAGAGCACACGGGTGCGGGCAGATTTGGCACTTCGCAATGAGAATGGCGGCAAGATCAACATCGAGCGCCCTAAAGTCGTATACGATGCCAAAAACAAAAAGTTTGTTATGTGGATGCACTACGAAAATGGAATCGATTACCATTGTGCATCCGCTGCGGTGGCAACCTGCGACACGCCTGCGGGTGATTTTGTCTACCACGGCAGTTTCAGACCCTATGGTGAGATGTCACGGGACTGCACGCTCTTCCGGGACGGCGAGAAGGTGTACTTCCTGTCTTCCTCCAGAAGCAATGCGGATATGCATATGTATCTGCTTCAGGAGGATTGCTTGAATGTACAGAGTCTGTGCGGCAATTTCTGGCCTGGTGAATTCCGGGAAGCTCCTGCTCTGGTGAAGAAGGACGGCGCCTATTATGCGTTCTCCTCGTTCTGCACAGGCTGGGATCCCAATCAGGCTAAATACGCCAGAACGGAATCGCTGCAGGAGGGATTCGGAATGCTGACACCCATTGGTGACAGTACCACCTATCAGTCCCAGCCTGCATTCATCCTTACCGTCGAAGGCAGCGAGACCACATCCTATATCTATGTGGGTGATCGCTGGGATGGGAAGAATTACACCAATTCCAGATATGTATGGCTCCCTTTGCACTTCCGGGAGGATGGCACTGTGGAACTGATAAATTGCCAGGAACTGGATGTGGATGCACAGACCGGAAAAGTTACGGTTCTTCGGTAATGGTGTGCTGATTCGATGACAGATTATCCTGGTTCAGCGGATCGTGCAGGTACAAATTCAGAAGAAACTCAGTGATGTATGAATGATGCCGACTCTGCTGTGGAGTCGGCATCATCTGTTTTCTGTATGCCAATTTGGAAGAAATACAGGCGATATATCCGGCACTCGGCAGTTCCCCGAGAAACGAACGGAGAATAGCCGATAGGATGTGTCCCTGAGAAGAATACAAGAAAAGGAACGGATTGTGATGAAATTCGATTTTACTACAGTTTATGACCGTCGTGGCAAGGATTCAATTGCAGTGGATGATCTGGGATATGCCTACGCACCCCAGAAGCCAAATGAGGGCTTTGATCCGATCCCCATGTGGGTGGCGGATATGAGCTTTGGCGTGGTGCCAGCCGTTCAGGAGGCAATGCTGCAAAGAATTCAGCATCCCATCTATGGCTACTTTGGTGCACCTGGGGACTATTACCAACGGATCATCCGCTGGCACCAGGAACATAACGGTGTGACAAATCTGAAAAGAGAGAACATTGGTTATGAAAACGGAGTATTGGGCGGCGTTGTGTCTGCGCTGAATGTGTTCTGTTCCAGAGGCGACAAAGTGCTGCTTCAGGCACCGGCCTATACAGGTTTTATTGACAGCCTGAAAAATAACGGATATGATATTGTCTATAGCCACCTGGTTCAGGATGAACAGGGCATCTGGCGGATGGACTTTGAGGACATTGAAAAAAAGCTTGCGGAAATGAAGATCCATGCAGCGGTGCTCTGCTCTCCCCACAATCCATGTGGTCGTGTTTGGGAGCGCTGGGAGCTGGAGCGGCTGATGGAGCTTTATCGGAAGTATGATGTTATGGTAGTTTCAGATGAGATCTGGAGCGATCTTGTGCTGGAGGGCTATCACCATATTCCCACCCAGTCGGTCAGCGACGATGCCAGAATGCGTACCATCGCCATGTATGCGCCCAGCAAGACCTTCAATTTGGCAGGCCTGGTAGGCAGCTATCATATCATCTACAATCCCATGCTGCGAGACCGCTATGAGAAAGAGTCATCCTTGAGCCGCTATAACACCATGAATGTGCTGAGTATGCACGCCTTGATGGGTGCCTACAGTGAGGAAGGCAATGAATGGCTCCAGGAACTGCGGCAGGTTCTGACGGAAAATGTGGAATTTGCCTGTCAGCATATTCAGGAAAATTACCAGGGTGTGCAGGTTACAAGACCGCAAGGCACCTATATGCTGTTCCTCAACTGCGAGCAGTGGTGCAATACCCATGGAAAAAGCTTGGACGATTTGATACGCGCCGGCTGGAAGGTGGGTGTTGAATGGCAGGACGGACGTCCGTTCCAGGGGAAACACCATATCCGCATGAACGTATCTCTGCCGATGAGCCGGCTGCGTGAGGCGTTTGACCGCCTGGACCGTTACGTATTCTGCGAGAACTTAGAAAAATAAAACTGTGCGTAAGCACGATAAATCTATAAAATGACAAGGAGAATTACAATGCAGGCTGATCTTAACTGGCTGACAGATCCGAGGGTATTTGCAGTCAATCGTCTGGATGCCCATTCGGACCACATCTGCTATACCTGTGAGCAGGAAGTGAAAGCAGGACAGACCTCCCTTCGCCAGTCTTTGGACGGAACATGGAAATTTCGCTGGAGTGCAGCTCCGGCCCTTCGTCCGGAAAACTTCTGGCAGACTGGGTTCGATGACTTTGATTTTGACCATATCCAAGTGCCGGGCCATATTGAGCTTCAGGGATACGGTCAGATTCAGTACATCAATACCCTGTACCCCTGGGATGGACACGCTGAACTAAGACCGCCCCAGATTGATTGGGAGGATACGCCCGTAGGAAGCTACGTCCGGGAGTTTTCCCTGAGCCCTCAGCTCCGGGGCAAGCGGGTGTGCATCTCGTTCCAGGGCGTGGAACAGGCGTTTTATGTGTGGCTCAACGGCCATTTTGTGGGCTATGCAGAGGACAGCTTTACTCCGTCGGATTTTGATCTGACCCCCTATCTCTGGGACGACAATAACCGCCTGTGCGTGGAAACCTATAAGCACAGCAGTGCGGGCTGGCTGGAAGATCAGGACTTCTTCCGCTTCTCCGGTATTTTCAGATCTGTGTATCTGTATGCAAAGCCGGCTGTCCATGTGGAGGACGTATGGTTCCAGACCAATTTGATGGAAAATCACAGCGGCAGTCTGCGGATTCGTCTGCTGCTCAGCGGTGAAGCAGAGAACTCCAGTGTACATTGCAGCATCCGCCATCCGAAACAGGGCGTGCTTTTTGAGGGCGCTCTGGAGCTTTCCCAATGTGATGGATACCTTTTCAGCCAGACACTGGAATTCCCTGAAGTGCTGCCCTGGGATCACCAGACACCGGAGCTGTACCAGGCAGTGCTGACCGTACGCAATGGCGCAGGGGAGACGGTGGAAATTGTCCCCTATGAAATTGGCTTCCGTCGCTTTGAATTGCAGGATGGTATCATGCTGCTGAACGGAAAGCGGCTGATGATCCGTGGTGTCAACCGCCATGAATGGAATCCTGCATCGGGTCGGGCCATTGGTCGGGACGATATGGATGCAGCAATGGAAGTATTTCGGAGAAATAACATCAACGCAGTCAGAACCTGTCACTATCCCAACCAGACCTATTGGTACGATCTGTGCGACCGCAACGGCATCTACATGATGGACGAAACCAATCTGGAGAGCCATGGCTCCTGGCAGAAGCCCGGTGTCATCGACCCCAGCTGGAATATTCCCGGTAATTTGCCGGAGTGGAAGGACTGTGTGCTAGACCGCGCCAAATCGATGTTCCAGCGGGATAAGAATCACCCCTCTATTCTGTTCTGGTCCTGTGGTAATGAGTCCTACGCAGGCGAGGATATTCTTGCAATGGCAGAGTATTTCAGAGCCCAGGATCCCAGCCGCTTGGTCCATTATGAAGGCGTATTCAATAATCGGGCCTATGATGAAATCTCCGATATTGAAAGCAGAATGTATGCAACCCCCAGTGCCATTCGGGAGTACCTCCAGGGGAACCCCAAGAAGCCCTTTATTCTCTGTGAGTATATGCACGATATGGGCAATTCTCTGGGCGGTATGGAGAGCTATATCCGCCTGGGAGAGGAATTCCAGCAGTATCAGGGCGGCTTTATTTGGGACTATATGGACCAGGCCCTGTGGTATGAAAACCAGAACGGACAGAAGGTTTTGGGCTACGGCGGCGACTTCGGCGAGCGGCAGACCGACTATGCCTTTAGTGGAAACGGAATCGTATTTGCTGACGGCACCGAAAAGCCTGCAATGCAGGAGGTTCGCTACTGGTACGCCAGCGAAACAGAGCGGGCACAGATGGATGCTGAAAAAGCAGATGCACAGCATTTTGCAGCAGCATCTTTGACGGAGACCGGCGAGCTGAAGGTTGTCCATGGAGATGGTGCACTGGGTGTCCAGGGAGCAGCGTTTGAGATTCTGTTCTCCCGTGTCAAGGGCGGCCCGGTGTCTATTCGCAGTCAGAATCGTGAATGGCTGTGGAGAGCTCCTCGGCCTGCAGTCTGGCGCGCACCGACGGAAAATGACATGGGCTGCGGCTTTGATGGACGCAGTTCTATTTGGGCAGCTGTGGAGGGCTGGCAGCAGTGCAGCGGCATGGAAGTCCTGTGGGAGCGGAAAGACTCTGTGGCAGTCCGTTATGTCTACAAGGCACCTGCAATGCCCGATTTCCAAACAGAAATCACCTACACAGTGGGCGCAGCCGGATTTATGGATGTACAGTGCTGCTACTTTGGTGCACCGGGACGGCCTCAGCTGCCCTTGTTCGGCCTGCGTTTTGCAACGCCTGATCCTGTCAGCCAGGTGCAGTGGCAGGGCTTGTCTGGAGAAACCTATCCGGACCGCAAGAAAGGCGGAATTTTTGGTGTGCACACGGAGCAGCCCCATATTCCTGATTACCTGGTACCGCAGGAATGCGGTGCGCATACCGATACACAGCGATTTACCCTGACTGCTGCCTCGGGAGAAAGTCTGAAAGTGGAGCAGAAGGAAGCACCCTTTGTATTTTCGGCTGTGCCCTATACACCGCAGCAGTTAAATGAGGCGGAGCATAAATGGGAGCTGCCGAAACCCTGCCGCACGGTTGTGACAATTTGCAGCGATATGCGGGGCGTAGGCGGAATCGACAGCTGGATGACGGATGTAGAGCCGGCCTATCATGTCAGCGGTGAAACGGATCATACTTTGAATTTCAGAATTCTGCTGTAAAGAGAAACCAATCTATTTTTCAATCTTCTGAGGTCTGGGGGCAGATATTGCCCCCAGGCTTTCTTCTATGTGCATTTGGCTGGAGAATGCCAATAGTGGAGCATTGCCAATGCGGAAGTTTCCTGCTATAATGAACCAAAAGAAAGAAGGGATCGATCCTATGCAGGCACTGAGTGTTATGATAAAGCCTTCCTCAGGCAACTGCAATATGCAGTGCAAATATTGCTTTTACCATGATGAAATGGAAAAACGGGAACAGAGCCTCTACGGCTATATGTCGGATGAGACACTGAAAAATGTCATCCGAAAAACGATGTCCCAGGTGGAGCGGCAGATTACCTATGCCTATCAGGGCGGTGAGCCCACCCTCCGCGGACTGGATTTTTTCCGAAAGGCGGTAGCCTATCAGAAACAGTATAACCATAAGCATATCCAGGTCGCCAATGCACTTCAGACCAATGGATTTGGTTTGAATGAAGAGTGGTGCCAGTTCCTGAAAGAAAACAACTTTCTGGTGGGCGTATCTGTAGATGGAACAAAGGAACTCCATGACACGTATCGGCGGCAGGCCGGAAACCACAATGCCACCTATGACCGGGTGGCGGCCAATATTGCTCTGCTGGATCGATACGGTGTGGACTACAATATCCTTACTGTGGTTACCCAGGATATGACGAAGAGTGCCAGGGAAATCTATCGGGATTATCGGGAAAAAGGGTGGAATTTCCAGCAGTATATTGAATGTCTGGACCCCATGGATGCACCATTCGGTCAGAACCCCTATTCGCTCAAACCCCTGGCTTATGGCAAGTTCCTGACAGAACTGTTTGATGAGTGGTATGCGGATCTGCAAAAAGGACAGCAGCCTTACATCCGGCGGTTTGAAAATTACGTGGCAATGCTGGCAGGGTATCCCGTAGAAGCCTGCGACCAGAGAGGGGAGTGCGGGATTCAGCTGGTGGTGGAGGCTGATGGCAGTGCCTACCCCTGTGATTTCTATATGCTGGACGAATACTGCCTGGGCAATTTCAACACAGACCGGGTGCCGAGTATGGATGTACAGCGGCAGAAGATCGGTTTTGTAGAGCGGTCCCGGAAACGCGCGGCCCAGTGCAGCAGCTGCCCATACGCTGCTCTTTGCCGAGATGGCTGTCAGCGCAGCCGGATCTATCTGCCGGAGGAAGATGCGTTTATCAGCTATTTCTGCGAAGGTTACCGCTACTTCTTCGACCATTGTCTGGAGCGATTGGAGTCTGTGGCGCAGAATATCCGCAGACAAAATAGGCGTTGATCCCGTTCCCACGGTATGCGGCAAGGGAGGGCGCAGTGGATGGCTCCTACTCGCTTTTACGAAGCTCTGGCAGGAAAGCCTTCTGGATGTTCTGCCCCCCTTATGCAGCTTACTGCACCGGATTTGTGAATTTTTCTTGAATGAACGCTTTTCTGCCAAATTTCCTATTGCCTTTTGAAGTTGAAATTGATATAATAAAAGTCTAATTTAATACATGGATTTTGCAAAACTAAGTGTCGAGTGTCGTATCTGCGTATGCAG
>RCNI01000932.1_pt1 | contig 16742 bp, 14 predicted proteins | sample 2041151 | NCBI WGS metagenome assembly RCNI01 (sample SAMN09708214, study PRJNA481090) | feces metagenome | isolation source: feces | place: Antarctica: Albino Rookery | reverse complement strand
GGCCAAGTTGGTGGGAACAACAGGGCTCGAACCTGTGACCCCATGCTTGTAAGGCATGTGCTCTCCCAGCTGAGCTATGCTCCCAACTCGTTTGCCGCGAGGGGTTCACCTCAGCGACGTGGATTATTATACATGTTAAGGCCTGTTTTGTCAAGCATTTTTCTAAACTTTTTTCGAAAAACTTTTATAACAAAAACAGGCCTTATTTCCATGCAATCCCAGTATAAAATCAAACTTTCTTCAATAAATCAGAAAAATCCTCCGGGGTGAAGGTATACACCGTATCACAGAACTGGCACTCCACCGGGAAGGGTTTCCCCTCCTCCATAATTTCTGTCAATTCTTTTTTTCCCAAGCTGATCAAAGCCGATTCTACCCGTTCCCGAGAGCAGTAGCATTTATAAGATACCTCAGTCGTTTCCATGAACACCACGCCCAGATCGCCGCATACCTGCCCGAGAATTTCCTCCGGGGTCATTCCCTGATCCAGCATCGGCGTCACCGCACCAGCCCGCCTGATGCCTGTCTCCAGCTTTTCAATGACTTCCTCCGGCGCACCGGGCAGCAGCTGCAAAATATAGCCGCCTGAAACCTTGACGCTCTGATCACGATCCACAAGAACACCCAGCGCGCAGGCCGTAGCTGTCTGCTCGCTCTGGGCAAAATATGCGGTAACATCGTCGGCGATCTCACCGGATACCAGCTCAACAGAACCGACATACGGCTCCTTCATCTGCAAGTCACGGATGACTGTGAGCGTACCGTCTGTACCGACTGTGGCTCCCACATCCAGCTTCCCGGGGCATTTTTCAACCAGAGGCACTTTCGGCTGGGTCACATAGCCCCGGACGTTGCCTTCAGCATCAGAGACACAGACGATGCTGCCTACAGGTCCGCCGCCCTTGATCTGCAGCGTCATAGAGCCATTGTCCACCTTCTGCATATTACCCATCATGGATGCCGCCGTCAAAGCACGGCCAAAAGCTGCCGTCGCGTTGGCAGTGGTTCCATGGATCTGGGCAGCACGTCTCACAATTTCTGTGGAACGAATGGCGACCACCTTTACAAAGCCGTCCATGCTCATTCCGCGTACAATATAATCATTCATTTGATTTTTCCCTTTCTCGCTTTGAAATAGACTCTCTGCTCCCCTTCTCTGGGTGGAATCAAAACACCATCGCCATACACACCAATAGAGGTAAACCCTGCGGCCTTCAGGAAGGATCTCAGCTGTTCCACGGAATATGCATACTCCTGATGCTCTTCAAAGGAGCGATGCCACACATCTGCCTGTCTCTGAAACAGATCCATGCCATAGGAACAAATATTGCTGTCAGAGTCAAATTCCCCTCTCCACACGCAATAAACATCATCATCTTCGTCCAGAAATACCTGACCATCCATGGAACGCAGCTTTTCCGGCGTGTTGACGTCAAAAATAAAGATTCCGCCTGGGTTCAGCGCCTTATAAACACGATGTATCGCTTCTTTGCAGTCCTCTGGATTCAGGATATAATCCAGACTATCCAAAAAACAAACCGCCATATCAACACCACGCAGCAGCTTCAATTCCTGTAAACTCTGGTGAATAAAGACCGGCGGATGATCAAGATCCGCGCATTTGTCAAAAGCCTGCATCAGCATTTCCTCAGACAAATCCACCGCAACCACCTGATAGCCTCTTTGTGCAAGGATCCTCGCGGTCGATCCTGTACCGCAGGCAAGGTCTGCCACCGTTCGCGGCTGCAGCCCCTCCTTTGCCAGTATTTCGTGGGCAAAATCAACGACAGCATCATAGTCAACATCGTTGGTCAGGCGGTCATAGGAGGCCGCCAACGCCCCATAGGCATTCATCCATCCAACACCTCCAATCAATACCGAAAAGCACCCCAGGCCAGTGCCTGGGGTGCAGCAGTTGCATGCATATCAGCGGCCGAAGATCTTAAAGATCTCATCGATGTCGCTGATGTCGGAAGGCTTGGAGGCACTTCCGTTGGAAACAGCAGATGCAGAATCAGCCTCCTTGGCCGCAGGCTTGCTCTCATCAACCTGCTCAAAGCCGGTAGCGATGACTGTAACACGCATCTCATCTTCGTACAGATCAGAAGATGTTGCGCCAAAGATGATGTTTGCATCGGGGTTGGCAGCCTCCTGAACGATGCCGGCAGCCGTCTCAACGTCATCCAGAGTCAGTTCAGCAGAGCCGGTAACATTCACCAGAACGCCGGTAGCACCATTGATCGAAGTTTCCAACAGGGGGCTGGAAACAGCGGCCAGAGCCGCCTGCTCAGCCTTCTCACGACCGGATGCAGTACCCACGCCCATGTGCGCACGGCCTGCGTCCTTCATAACAGCAGAAACGTCAGCGAAGTCCAGGTTGATGATCACACGATCAGAGTAACCAACCAGTTCGGAGATAGAGGTCACAGCCTGCTTCAGAACGTCATCAGCGATGCCGAAAGCGTTAGCGAAGGTGATCTTCTGCTCAGTGACGTACTTCAGGCGGTCATTGGGAATGATGATCAGAGAATCCACTCTCTCGCCCAGCTCGGCAATACCTGCCTCGGCCTGACGCATACGGTTTGCGCCCTCGAACTTAAAGGGCTTGGTAACGACGCCAACCGTCAGGATGCCGGCCTCGTGAGCCAGATCAGCCACGATAGGCGCTGCGCCGGTACCAGTACCGCCGCCCATACCGGCAGTGATAAAGACCATGTCGGTATCCTCAAGAACCTTGGCAATGGCAGCTCTGGATTCCTCAGCGGACTTGCGTCCGATTTCAGGCTTGGAGCCTGCGCCCATGCCGCCGGTCAGCTTCTCGCCAATCTGCAGCTTATTGGAACAGTTAGACTTATTCAGATCCTGCTTATCGGTGTTGACCACCACAAAATCGACGCCGTTGACACCGGACTCGATCATTCGATTGATAACATTATTACCAGCGCCGCCGACGCCGATGACCTTGATTTTAACTACTCTTTCCTGAAAAGCCTCAGTCATAAATTAATCCTCCTATGTATACTTCGCATTAGGTGCGCGACAATACTACATTTATACCCATATATTCTAACGTGTAAACCGCTTTTGGTCAATAGATAAAATCCATTTTTCTGAAAGATTTTGTAGGGATTTGTATCCATTTATCCAGCCGGTGTCAAAAGCGCTTCATCAGAAAAAGCGAACGAGACATCCAGTTCTCCGGCATCATTGGGTTGTAATTGTTTCACAGCCTGTGCCATATAACTGATTTTGTACTCCAGACGCTCCGCATCTCCCAAGAGCACATGGAACCGCTGCCCATACTCCATTGTCAGGTTAGTGCCATCAGAAACGTCTATCGAGGCGATCCGTCCAAAAACCTCATTCTTTTCAAGGCAGCTGATGATTTCCAATGCAATCTGCATCTTCTGATCCTGCGTAAACCGGTTTTGCGTCGGTGCTGCCGGCTGATTGTCTCCAGCTTGGTTCTGGTTCGGCTGGGTCTCGTCCGAGCCTTTCGTCTCCTCTGTGCTTTCGGTATCTTCCGTGCTTGCTGTTTCTTCTGTGGCAGCCGTTTCCTCCGTGCTTGCCGTCTCTTCTGTGCTTGTTGTTTCTTCTGTAGCCGCTGTTGTTTCTTCTGGTCCGTCTGTAGCGGCTTCAGTCACCTGCTGGGTCTGGTCAGCGTATACCTGCTGGCCAACTCTGGGAGCTTCCGCCTTGACACCCAGAATTCTGGTGTATCCGCTGGCGGCTGTGGTATCGATCTGCTCAACCACCCGTCCATCCGAGGTGATCAGCCACCATGTGGAATCGGATGCCTGCACTGCATAGGTCACTTTCAGCTCTGTAATCTCTATGTTTACCGTACCGGGCAGATTTATACCGATTTTCACATCATCGACATAAGGAAGTTTTGCAATGATCCTTCCGGCGACCTTTGCCTTGCTGATTCCAAGAAGCGAATCTCCATTCTGGATCCCGGAAGCCTCGCAAATCATCCATGGTGTGTATTTATCCATACCGTAGACCCGTACAGTGTCCACCTTAAAGAAGATAGACAGCGCCAACACAAGCGCCATAACGACTGCCACCACACTGAGCAGCTTTACAAGAAACCGCCCCTTGTGGAAAGGCTTCGGCATGGTGTAGACGACTTCCGGAATATCTTCACGAGGAGGCCGGACCACTCTGTCCCTTTGCGGACGGGCGCTTCTTTCGCCGGTGCGGACCTTCCGCTGCTCTCTCGGATCAGAGGTTGCCCGCCTGCGGCGCTGGGGTGCGGCTCTGCGCTGGGAAGGAGCTGGCCGCCGATCCGCAGACCTTCGTGCCGGTCTTTTCTCTTTTGTATCCATATGTATCCTCCTTATGCCTGCCGTACATCTGCCCCCAGGGAGCGGAGTTTCAAGGCAAAGTCTTCATAGCCCCGCAGGATATGCTTCAGGCCATGTATTGTTGTTTTCCCGTGTGCTGCCAATGCAGCGATGGTCAGTGCGGCACCGCCCCGCAGATCCTGCGCCGTAACCGTACTGCCTGTCAAGTGATCTACCCCATGGATGCATGCGCTGCTGCCCATTTGCTCCACGTGGGCACCCATGGCATTTAATCCGGATATATGGTTCATGCGGTCTGAAAAGACAGTTTCATGAATCATTGTTGTCCCCTTTGCCCGAAGCAGGGCCGCCATAACGGGAGCCTGCGCATCTGTAGGGAATCCGGGATAAGGTTCTGTTGTAATACTGCCGGGACTGATCAGTTCTCCGGCTTGAATGCGGATCTGTCCATCCTGCCGGATGATTTGGCAGCCTGCCGCCTGCAAGGTACGGATCACCGGTTCAAAATGGTTCGGTTCTGCATTTCGAATCAGAACATCTCCCCCGGCAGACGCTGCCGCGCAGGCAAAGGTCGCAGCCTCCATGCGATCAGGAATGACCTGCATTTGAGCGCTGACCGGGAGGCCTCCCTCCACTTGAATGCACAAACTTCCATCGCCTGAGATCCGACACCCTCCGGCTCTTAAAAAATCACACAGGCACGTGATCTCCGGTTCTCTGGCTGCATTTCGGATGGTTGTCACACCGGATGCGCCGACGCCTGCCAGAATCAGATTCTCCGTCGCACCGACACTGGGGTACGGCAGCGTGATCTGCGCCCCTGTAAGTGGTCCGGAAAACACATCTGCATCCAAATCATCGGGCTTTGCACCCAATGCCATCAAACCATCCACATGGAAATTCACAGGACGCTTCCCCAGCGGGCATCCTCCCGGCTGGGATAGTCTGCATTTTCCCATTCGAGCCATCAAGGCTCCTGCAAAAAACACAGATCCCCGCATCCGGTTCACAAGTGCATCGGGAATGTCCCACCGATAAATGGGTCTGGGGTCCACCCACAGGCATCCATCACTGCGCTTCGTTTTTGCCCCAATATGATTCAGAATGTCGATTGCCGCATCCACATCCGTCAGATTTGGACATGCCCGGATGCAACAGGGCTCCTGAAAAAGGACCGTTGCAGCCAACATCGGGAGAACGGCATTTTTACTGCCAGAAATCCAAACCTCACCGGATAAACGCTTCCCCCCATCGATCAAAAGTGACTGCAAGCCACCGCCCCCTGTCATAGAATGTAACCCATTCTATGTCAAAGGCTTATTTGTGTGCCAATTTTACAATGGTATCGCAGATCTGCTCTGCTGAGTCAGGAATCGCTCCGGCAAGAAGCGCCTGACGCATTTTTTCGCATTTGCTCTTATCTCCGAGCAGTTCCTTTGTGACCTCATACAGCCGCTTGCCTGTACACTCAGACTCCAGTACCACCACACAGCCGCCTCGATTTTCCAAAATCCGTGCGTTTTTCTCCTGATGGTTGTCTGTCACATTGGGCGAAGGGATCAGGATACAGGGCGTTCCGGACGCTGCGATCTCGTTGCAGCTGGAAGATCCTGCCCTGCTGATGATCAGATCCGCCGCAGCCATCAATGTGGGCATATTATAAATATACTCCCTCATGTCAAGTCCTGCTGCGTTTTCCAGATCAATTCCCTTTTCTTTTACCAAATCCGGCATCCACCTCCAGCCAAAGGAACCTGTGGCATGGATATGCTGAAAAGGAACGCCGTCATCCTGCTCAAGCTTCATGAAATCAGCCATTGCTTTGTTCATCTCTCTGGCCCCCAAAGAGCCGAACGCCGAAATAATGAGTGGCCTGTCGTCCAGACCAAGTTCCTTGCGGGCGCTCTTGCGATTGGTATAGATAAATTCCCGGCGCACCGGCATGCCCACGGTCTTGACCTTGTCTTTTGCCTTGTACCGCTCGGCACTTTCTGCGAATGTCACCAGAATCTGATCCACCCGATCTGCCACCAGACGGGTGGCAAGTCCCGGGACCGCATTGGCCTCGTGAACACAGGTCGGAATGCCCATCTGGCTGCCCATGTACAGCGCCGGAAAGCTGGCATAACCGCCGGTTCCCAGAATCACATCCGGTTTGAATTCCTGAATCAGTTTTTTGCTCTGCGCCAGTGCGCTCAGCACATACCAGACCCCCTTGACATTATGAACAATGGCCTTCGGTGTTATACTGCGGCGCAGGCTGGAGCAAGGCAGCAGCTTGATTTCGTATCCCGCCTTGGGAACAAGCTGCTCTTCCATTCCGTCTTTGCCGCCCACGAACAGGATGTTGCTGTCTGGGCAGCGCTCTTTTAGTATATTCGCTACAGCGATTCCCGGATTGATATGACCTCCGGTTCCGCCGCAGGTAAAAATCACATTCATAAATCTTCCTCCTGTTTTCTTGCCTCGTTCATGTGACGGGAGATGCTCAAGATCACCCCCATTTCACCCAGATTCACCGCCAGCGCTGTGCCGCCGTAGGAAAAGAACGGCAGCGCAATGCCGGTGGACGGCAAGATATTGGTTACCACACACAGATTCAATATTGTCTGCACCGCAATGAGTGTGGTAAGTCCCGCTGCCAGCATGGAAGAAAAGCGGTCGGAAGCATGCAGTGCAATATAATACCCCCGAAGAATCAGGCCTGCAAACAGCGCCATGATGCACACAGCTCCCACAAACCCAAGTTCCTCGCAAATGATCGCAAAAATATAATCGTTATACTGAAAAGGCAGATACAAATACTTCTGCCTGCTTTTGCCCAATCCCAGTCCAAACACGCCGCCGGATCCGATGGCATACAAGGACTGCAAAATTTGATATCCAGTATCACTGGGATCTTCGTCTGGGTGGAGCCATGCTGTGACCCGGTCACCGGCATACCCCATGATACTGACATATATCGCTGCAAAAAGAACTGCTCCGGCGGCGCCCATTAAAAGATAACGGCTTCTTGTGCCGGAAATAAACATCATCACCACCGCCACCATGCCCATCAGCATGATCGCTGACAGATGCTTTTCAAGAGCCAGTGGTATCAGTATCCCCATCAGTGCCGCTCCGAATCCAACAATGCCATATCGAAACTCGGCCGCACGGGAGCCAAAACTCCGACTCAATCGTGCAAACATGAGAACCATCGCAAATTTTGCGATTTCTGATGGCTGAAATTGAATGCCTGCAATGCTGATCCATCGTTTTGCACCGTTGGCTGAATGTCCGACTACAAGCACCGACAGCAGCAGGATGATAGAGATCACATAAACCCAGTTGGTATACCTGTACCAGCTTTCGGCGGGAATTTTGCTGAAAACCGCCATACACACCACACCAAGCACCCCGCAGATGGCCTGCTTTTGCAGGTACTTGGTGGATATGGTATAGCCGGAATCAAATTCACTCTGTGCTGAACTTGCTGAATAAAGCATCAGCAGCCCCACCCCCAGCAGCATCAGCACCAGAATCAGGAATATGGGGTCTGCGCCTCTTTCCCGCCTGATCCGGGCGGGGTCCTCATTGGCATAGGAAGGTCTTCTTCCCAATGCCCAACGCTCCTTTCAGGGTTTCAGAATCTGCCGCTCACACCGATCCAGGCCAGAATACAGGTTAAAATGGTGATCCCGGCAAAGGTGAACACGATCCGTTCCTCGGTCCAGCCGCACTTCTCAAAATGGTGATGGATGGGTGCCATCTTAAACAGACGCTTGCCATGGGTCACCTTGAAGTAACCGACCTGCAAAATAACAGAGATGGTTTCAATGATGTAAATCAGCCCCACCAGAATCAGGACCAGAGGCATATCCAGTGCAAATGCCATTGCGCACACCGCACCGCCCAAAAACAGCGATCCGGTATCGCCCATGAACACTTTGGCCGGCTTGAAGTTGTAAACCAGGAATCCTGCCAGTCCGCCAATCAATGCCGCAGGGAACAGCGCCAGCGTGTAGCGCTCCATGGAAACTGCAGCCGCTGTGAAGAACACCATGACAGGCAGTGTCACAGATGTTGCCAGACCATCAATGCCGTCAGTCAGGTTTACCGCATTGACGCAGCCAACCATCACAAACATCGCAAAGAAAATGAACACCAGCGGATGCATGTGCCATGTGACATTCGCAAAGGGAATGTACAAGCTGGCAGTCATGATGTCCTCTTTATACAGGATGTACAGGAAAATGGCGGAAACCGCCAGCTGCAGGCAGGCTTTCTGAATGGATGTAAGTCCCAGATTACGCTTGTACTTGACCTTAAAAAAGTCATCCAGAAAACCAACCAGACCAAAACACAGGCTCAGAAGCAGGACATAAACCGCAGAATAATCACCCTTGGTCATGCCGGAAAAACCGAATATCAAACATAGGAACGAAGCCCCGATAAACGCAAGGCCGCCCATAGTCGGGGTTCCGGCCTTTGAATTGTGCCATGTGGGGCCATCTTCCCGAATGGCCTGCCCCGCCTTCAGTGCCCGCAGCAGCGGAATCAGGATTTTTCCCAAAACCAGACTCAGCACGAAGGACGCCAGAATCGTAAGTATAATTGTTGTCATGGATCTATCCTCCATTTTATTTCTCTTCTTCCAGGAACTTCTCCAAGGCAAGCTCCATATGCATGCCTCGGCTGCCCTTAAACAGAAGTACATCATCCGGACGAGCCAGACGCCTCAGCGCTTTCACCAGTCCGGTCTGATCGTCAAACGCCTGCGCTTTGCCATGGATCATGCCGCCAGTAATGGCGCCTTCCACCATTTTAGAGCTGTTCGGACCGTAAGCCAATAAATAATCCGCCTTTTCCGCCGCAATGCGCCCAACCCGATAGTGTTCGGCCTGCGTGTTGACTCCAAGTTCCAGCATTTCACCCAGAACAGCGATTTTTCTGCCCTTCTGGTTGCCCAGCACCTGCAGCGCCGCGTCCATGGACTCAGGTCCTGCGTTGTAGCAGTCTTTGATGATGCTGTAGCTTTCCGTCCGGATCATTTCCTGACGGCCTGCCATATTTTGAAACGCTTCGAGGCTCTGGCTGATTTTCTTCGGAGCGACCCCCATTTGAAGTCCTACCGTGACAGCCGCCAACGCGTCCGGCACAAAATGATAGCCTTCCACCGGCAGATTGACACCAAAGGACTGCCCCTGACTTTTAACGTCAAAGGAGATAGAGCCGCACTCAACCGCAACATTGTCTCCCAGCACATCAGCTTCTGTGTTCATCACGCCAAAAAAGGTACAGGGTCTTCTCAGCTGGTGGATCTTCCACAGCAGACGGTCATCGCCATTCAAAATAACCCTGCCATCATCACGCATTCCCTCCAGAATCTCAAGCTTTGCCTGCAAGATGCCTTCCTGAGAGCCAAGATGCTCCATATGCATGGTACCGATGTTGAGGATCACCGCAATATCCGGCTGTGCGATGGACGACAGATAGGCCATCTCCCGAAAATGATTCATTCCCATTTCCAAAACGGCTACCTGAGTATTTTCCGGCATAGCCAAAATCGCCATAGGCATGCCGATGTCGTTGTTGTGATTCACAGGCGTTTTCCCGGTGATGAAAGTTGTCTCCAATACAGCGGCGACCATCTCTTTTGTGGTAGACTTTCCAACAGAACCTGTAATACCCACCACTTTCATTCCGATACGATTGCGCTCTCCACGGGCGATATCCCCCAGAGCGATCCGAGTATCCTCGACCACGATGGCAGGATAATCCCCATCGCAGTGAGTGCACAAAATCGCAGATGCATTCCTTTCCAGAGCACTCTCGATGAAATCATGGCCGTCCCGTGCGCCCTTCAGCGCAACAAACAGCTCGCCGCCTTTCATCTTTCTGGTATCGTTAGCGGCTCCAAAGAACTCCACATCTTTGTATTTGGGATCGATTTTTCCTCCGCACCAGGCAGCCGCCTGTTCCAATGTGATTCTACCCATCTTATCCCCTCATTTCCATCAGGTGTGCAGCCACTTCTTCCCGTTCGTCCAGATGGTGCTTCACGCCGCAAATTTCCTGATATGTTTCATGACCCTTTCCGGCCAGTACAATAATGTCGCCGGATTTGGCGATATCCATGGCATGACGAATGGCCTTTCGGCGATCGACCACCACTTCAAAAGCGCCGCCGGCCTCTTTCGCACCGGGAACAATGTCTGCGATGATCGCCTCAGGGTCCTCCGTGCGAGGGTTATCCGAAGTGATGATCGCAAGATCCGAAAGCTCTGTACCGATCTTTCCCATGATGGGGCGCTTGATTGGGTCCCGGTCTCCGCCGCAGCCGAATACGGCAATGACTCTGCCTTCGCAGAATCCCCGCACCGCACTCAAGACATTTTCCAGTCCATCCGGGGTATGGGCGTAGTCGATCAAAACCGTGTAATCCATTCCCGGCGTGGGGACCACTTCCACTCTGCCCTTGACGCCGGGCGCATCGGCAAGGGCAGACGCTGCATCCTCCAGAGAAATCCCCAGACAAACTGCCAGACCAAGCACGGTCAAGGCATTATATACAGTAAACTTGCCGGGGATACCCAGCTTTACGCTGGCAGCTTCATCCTTCATCACCGCATCAAATGCCACGCCGTCAGACTTCAGCACAATGTTCTTTGCCGACAAATCGCCGGAATCTGCCACAGAAGTTGATAAGACATTGCAGGTGGCTCCGGAAAGCATTTGCTCTGCATAGGAATCATCGATATTGATAACGCCTTCATCGCAGCGCCGGAACAGCTCTGCCTTGGTCTGGCAGTAGTTTTCCATGGTCTTGTGAAAATCCAGATGATCCTCCGTCAGGTTGGTAAACGCCGCTGCTGTGAAATGGATACCGGCAACACGATCCAGCGCAATGGCATGAGAAGAAACCTCCATCACCACATGGCTGCACCCCGCATCACGCATCTGCGCAAAAAGCCCCTGCAGTTCAAGGCTCTCCGGAGTGGTACGCTCCGTGGGGATCTCCACGTCACCGATCATGTTGGCCATGGTGCCAACCAGACCGACCTTCGCTCCCAAAGTACGCTCCAGCACATGCTTCAGCAGCAATGTTGCGGAAGTCTTTCCGTTGGTGCCGGTAATTCCCACGATTTTCATAGACTCTGCCGGTCTTCCGTAGAAATTACATCCAATCAGAGCCAGTGCCTGTCTGTCAGACTCCACCAGTACATAGGGAACGCTTTCCTCCGGCTTCTTTGCTGTAACGATCACCACTGCGCCTTTTTCCATTGCCATCGGGATAAACCGATTTCCATCGGAGGCAAAGCCGGAAACCGCTACAAAAAGGCTGCCCTCTGTGACCTTGCGGGAATCGTAAGCCACCGCTTCGATCTCCATGTCCATGTTTACATTGGCTGCAAGAATCGGAACATTCTGCAATAATTCTTTTAGCTGCATGGTATTCTCCTTTGATCGTGCTAATCATGTGCACTTGGATCTGTAAATTGAATTTGAACGGTACTGCCCCAAGGGACCTGCGTATCGGCTTCCGGCTCCTGAGTCAATACCTGCAGCGGCAGCGTCAGATCCGGGTTTCCGGCGGGAAGCAGATTCACCCCGGCATTTGCCGCAGCCTCTGCCGCCTGAGCCACATTCATCCCCCGAAAATCCGGGACTGTCACCATATCATCCTGGACTGGTTCATCCATATATACGATCATCTGACTGCCGCCGGGAACACTGTTCCCCGCCGACGGAAGCTGTCCTGTTACGGTTTCTCCGTTCCCACAGAACTGCACCTGTAACGTGGTGTCTTTCAGTCGTTCTTGCGCATCCTGTTGCGTCATCCCGGACAGATCCGGGACTTCAACGCTCTGACTGGAAGGATCGGTCAGGTCATAAACCTTATCCACCTGAAGATACGGCAGGATATCCGTCAATACAGCACCCACCGTAGGTGCCGCCATGACACCGCCGGAAATATAGATGCCCGTCTCCCTTGAAGGAGTGTCCAGTGCTACCAGTATAATATACCTCGGATTGTCTATTGGCGCAATCCCCACAAATGAAACGATTTTATCCTGAACTCGCTGGCCATTCTCATCAAAAACGTCAATTTTTTCGCTCGTTCCGGTCTTTCCGCCTACTCTGTACCCCAAAACAGTTGCATTTTTGGCAGTTCCTTCCGTTACAACAGATTCGATCATCTCACGCATCGTTGCGGAAGTTTCTTCGGAAATCACCTGCCGAAGAACTGTTGGCTCCTGATACAGGAGCGTCTGCCCCTGAGCGTCCACCACCTCTGATACGATATACGGCTCCAATAAATAGCCGCCGTTGACCACAGCCGCAATGGCACGGACAAGCTGCAGCGGGGTGAGCTTGAATGTCTGACCAAAGGAGCCGGAGGTTAAGGAGGATGTCCCCCACTTGTCCGTATCCGTCACCAGCTCCTTGCTGAAAAACACGCCGCTGCTTTCACCCGCCAGATCGATCCCCGTCTTTTCCAGAATGCCAAATTTTTTGACATACTCATAAAACCGCTCTCCTCCCAGCTTCAGTCCAATATGAGCAAAAGCAAGGTTGCAGGAGTTTTGCAGCGCCTGAGCCGTTGTCTGGGAACCATGTCCCTGAGAGCGCCAGCAGTGCAGCAGCTGAGAACGCCCGGGGATCTGCTCTGCACCCGAGCAGGAAAAATGTGTATTCAAATCCACCGCTCCGCAGTCAATGGCTGCGGCCAGAGTGATCGTCTTGAATGTTGACCCCGGTTCATAGCCATCGGACAGACAGCGATTGCGCCACTGCTTCAGCCGTGCATCCACAAGCTGCTGCCGATACGCTTCCTTTCCCTGTAAAAACTGCTCAGAATCCTGTGGATATTGCAAATAGGACAGGCGAAGATCTTCGATTTCCTGAGCAAGCTTCGGATCCCCGATTTCCAGGTAGTTGTTCGGATCATACCCGCCCAGTGTGGCCATCGCAACAATTTCCCCGGTATCCACATCCATGACCATGCCAAACGCACCGTTGCGCACATCATATCGGTCGATTGCCTGCTGCATCTGGCTTTCAAGACACGCCTGCACCGTCATATCCAGCGTTGTGATCACGCTGGCACCGGTTTGTCCGGACAGATACCGTTCTACACTGTAGGGCATATCCATTTCGTTATTGCCCTTGGTGGTCACGACTTTCCCCGCCTGACCGGACAAAAACCGATCATAGCTGGCCTCGATCCCCTCCGCGCCTTCATTGGATGCATTGGTAAAGCCAATCACCTGAGACGCCAGATTGTGGTAAGGGTAATATCGCTGGGTATTTGGCTCCAGATGAATGCCGCAGATGCCGGTTTCGTTGATGTAACTGCGAACCTGAGAGGCAAGCGCTTCATCGATCCGATCTTCGATCAGATGATAGCGCAAAGACCGATCCTTCGCCAATTTCAAAATCTTCTGCGAATCCACATCCAATATCTTGCCCAGCTCCTGAGACATGGATTCCACATCTGCCCCCGTCTGATATAATTCTCTGGGGTCTATGTATACATTCTCCACAGTTTTGGAAGATGCGAGAATGTTCATGTTCCGGTCGTAGATCTCCCCGCGCTCCGGCGTTATGGAGGTGGATCTTGACTGGTTGTTCAGCGCCAGTGCCGAATATGTATCGTAGTGCGTCACCATCAGCGAAAACAGCTGCAAAACCACTGGCAAAAAAGCCGCCGCACCAAGCATCGCCATGATTACTTTCATCCGGCGCTGCTGGCCGGAATCGGCCCGGATGCGGCGGTATGTTTTTTTCTGGATTTTTCTGCTATGCATAATAAAACCGGCCTCCCCTATGACAATAGTCATAGATGGGCAGCAAGCAAACCTTACCGCCCATCACAGCTTCTGTCATATACTATTGGCCAGGGTACTTTAATATGCAAACAGTTCTTTAAAGCTTTCCACAAAACTCTCCCACCAGGAGGGCTGTTCTTCTTCAACAGGCTCCGGCAAATGAATGGTAATGTGCTTCACCTGATCTCTGGGAACCAGTCCCATGCTCACCGCAGCTGTTTTCACAGCCTCCAGATTGTAGCTTTGCTTATACTTTTCCTGCAATCTGGTGTTTTCTGCCTTCATCGTGCTGATTGCGTTTTCCGTTTTGACGATCTGGCTGTTGACCTTGGTCAGCTGATAAAAGCCTACCAGCATACATACAAACATCACCACCGCCACCGCTGTTCCGATGACAGCGATCGAGTCAAAGGGGATCACGATTTTTTTGACCGGTGCGTGTTTTCTATTGACCTTAGGCTTGGGTGACACCGGTCGGCGCTCCAGCACCTTAGCCGCAGAACCTGCGGTGTAATAACGCACATACTCAATTTCAGGCTTACGGGCCATCCGGTCTCACCTTCTTTCATCAAAGTTTTTCGCAGACTCGAAGCTTTGCGCTGCGGGCTCTTGGGTTGCGCTGTAATTCTTCATCCCCGGAAACGATCGGTTTACGGCTGATCAGCTTTACCTTCGGCTTATTGCCGCAGACACACACCGGAAATTCCGGAGGACAGGTGCAGCCTTTTGCCGCCGCTGCCATGCCATTTTTCACAATTCGATCTTCCAGCGAATGGAATGTGATGATTGCAAGTCTGCCGCCCTTGTTCAGTTTCGGAACTGAGACTTCCATCACCCTTCCCACAGCGCCAAGTTCATCGTTCACCGCAATACGGATCGCCTGAAAGCTTCGCTTGGCTGGGTGCTGCTTCTCCCTCAGTGCCTGAGGCGGCATCGCCGAGCGGATCACATCCACCAGCTCCAGTGTGGTTTCAATGGGTTTTTCATTTCTTCGGCGTTCGATCGCATTTGCGATCTGGGGGGCATAACGCTCTTCGCCGTATTCGTACAGGATTCTTCGGAGTTCTTCTCTGGGCCAGGTATTGACCACATCGTAGGCAGTGAGTGTATCCTCTGAATTCATCCGCATATCAAGGGGCGCATCTGCCATATAGGAAAATCCTCGCTCCGCTTCATCCAACTGGGGACTGGAAACGCCCAGATCCAGCAATATGCCATCCACACCCTCGATTCCCAGATCCTCCAAAACCTGATCGATCTGGCTGAAATTCGAGTGGACCAGAGTCACCCGGTCTGCATAAGGTGCCAGCCGCTCCCCTGCGGCCTTCAGCGCCTTGGGGTCCCGGTCGATACCGATGAGGCGTCCCGTTGTCAGGCGCTTGGCAATCTGGCTGGAATGTCCGGCACCGCCCAGGGTGCCGTCCACATAGATGCCGTCGGGTTTGATATTCAATGCCTGGATACATTCATCCAGCAAAACAGATACATGATAAAATTCCGTCACAGGCCAATCGCCTCCAGAGATGCAAGTAGTTTTTCGGGTGTCAGTGCTTCGGACTCAAAAGCTGCATAGCTCTCGGCGTCCCAGATCTCTGCCTGACCGGCACGACCTACAATGACAACATCCCGGCTGATACCCGCATATTCCATGAGGGACTGGGTCAGTGTGAAGCGATACTGCTTATCCGGGACACATTCACAGGCAAAAATAAAGAGCAGACTGGTAGCACCGGATTTTTGGGCAAGGGGCAATTCGTCATATTTGTCACAGACCTTTTGCCAGCCTTCGGCAGTGTAAATGGTGAGGCACTTATGACCGCAGTTGACGCCAATCGTTACATAAAACGTCTGCCCTACATCGTTTCTCAGCTTTGCAGGCACGAACAAACGATTCTTGTCATCCAGCTTTGCAGGGTACTTACCGATCATATTCCTCACCTCCGCTCCATCTTACTCCATTTTGCTCCATTTTCACTCCACAACAAGTATAACCCGACATCAACAAAAAATCAACGACAAATTTTATCGATAACCGTGAATTGTACGCGGTTTTTCCACATTTTCCCATTTTTACCACATTCATTCGTCATATTCCGGATGAATTTATCGATATTGCTCACTGAAAACTAATTTCTTCCGCTTCCACAACCGCCTGTAATTTTGACGGCACTCGACTGCATCGAAGCAGGTAGGCCGCAAGCGGTCCCTCCACTTTTTCCTGAACCAGTGAACGCATCTGCCGAGCGCCGGACTTTCCGGCGCATTTTTCTGACAGCGTCGCAGCCAGTTCTCCGGGGAAATCCACCTGCACGCCTTGGCTGGCAGCTCTCTTTTTCAGCTGTTCCAGATACTTTCCTGCAATGCTCTCCAGTGTCTGCTTCTCCAAACCACGGAACACAACTGTTGCATCCAATCGTCCCAGAAACTCCGGGGTAAATGCCTGCCGCAGAGCCTTCTGGGTCTGCCCTTTGCGCCCATCCGGATTGAATCCCAATCCATCTCCCGTGACCTCACCGCCCACATTGGTGGTCATCACCACAAGCGCATTACGGAAGCTGACCTTCCTGCCTGTAGAATCTGTCAATACGCCCTCTTCCATGATTTGCAGCAGGATTCC
>RCNI01001404.1_pt1 | contig 16744 bp, 13 predicted proteins | sample 2041151 | NCBI WGS metagenome assembly RCNI01 (sample SAMN09708214, study PRJNA481090) | feces metagenome | isolation source: feces | place: Antarctica: Albino Rookery | reverse complement strand
GGTGTGATACTATTTAGAGTCAAGTTAAAAAGTCCAAAAACTGCTTGAGGATTGTTAGCACCGCAAGGTTCTAAGATTTCCAAGTTATCAACAAGATTACAGTCTAAATAGAAAGGAGAAATTTTGCAATCAATATCCACTATCTGTTCTGGCATTAAATCGCAGTTTGAATAAGCATACTCATTTATATGTTTTCTAAATATATCAATTTTATCCTTACTAACAGTTAAACCGGCTGCCATTGGATGACCGCCGAACTGCACCAAATCATCTTTGCAAGAAGCAATCGCTTCGTAAATATTAAAGCCGTCAATACTTCTAGCTGAGCCACGGCACACACCGTCATCGTCGATACCTATTATAATTGTAGGCTTACCATATCTATCTAAAATATGAGAAGCAACGATACCAACAACGCCAATATGATAATTATTACCAGCGATGACAATAACTCTACCACTTACTAATGACGGATTATTTTCTATCTGCATAAGCACATCATCAAGAATATTCTTTTCAATCTCTTGGCGATGCTTGTTTTCAATATTAAGCTGATCGCACTTTAATTGAGCAGTATCATAATCGTCAGAAATTAAAAATTCAACCGCTTTATCTGCGCTATCAAGTCTACCAACGGCATTTATTCTAGGACATAACTGGAACGCCACATCGTTAGCAGAATATATTTTATCCCCGCTACCGTTTTGCTCTTTGAAAGCCTTTACACCAAAGCGAGGGTTATTATTTATTTTTTGCAAACCTCTTTTTACAAAAGCCCTATTTTCATACAAAAGGGGCATAACATCGGCAATAGTGCCGATTGCAACCAAATCTATATACTCATCGACCAAATCTTCAACATCGCCGTCATACATGGCTTGAGCCAATTTGAACGCAACGCCAACGCCACAATAATCGTGGAAATCTAACTCGTTATCTTCCCTGTGTGGATTAACAATAGCCTCCGCCATTGGCAATTCGGGTCCGATTTGGTGGTGGTCCGTAACAACTAGGCGCATACCGAGTTCATAAATATGCTTAGCTTCTTCAATAGCTGCAATACCATTATCGACAGTTACAATCAAGCTAACGCCCATATCTTTAATTTTATCAATAGCTTCATTATTTAAGCCGTAGCCCTCACTATGTCTACTTGGAATATAGTAGCAAGCATCTGCGCCCTGACTTTTTAAGAACAAATACAAAAGGCTTGTCGATGTAACACCGTCGCAATCATAATCGCCGAAAATACAAATTTTCTCATTATTATCAATAGCGTCGCCGATTGTGAAAGCTGCCACATCCATATCCATAAAGCATAATGGGTCAACAATTTCAAACGAATCGGACAAGAAACTTGAAACTGCTAAATCGTCCTTTATTCCCCTAGAAGCAATCAAAAAAGCTACCAATGGGTCTATATTAAATTTTTCGCTTATTTCGGACGCTACATCCTTATTAACATCCTTTATACGCCATCTTTTATGTGCCAAAGTCTAAACCAACCTATACGAATTTTTATCTTTTTACAAAATTGCAAATCTTTTTAGCAATCATCTTTCGGCAAATTTCGCCGATTATCGCCTATCTATCTTAAAAAAATCAAATAAACATATTAAATAGGCTTTTTATAGTATCACTTTTTTAACAAAGTACATTTTATACCCGAATATAGTTTTTTAACTACATACGCAACAGCTAATACCAACACATCAAAGCGTTGCTATTAACACTTAACATTCAGTACAAAACGCATTATCTATTAAACAAATTATTCAATCTATTTTTAACTTCGTCTTTCTTAGACATAGTTAACTCGCAATCAACCTTTGCGTTGATTACATCCCCCTCTTTGAGAGTTGGAAATATATTTTTATCAACAACAAATTGTTTATCATCTTCGGTAATAAAAACAATTTTTTGTTCTTCAATTCTATCTACTGTAATAATCATATCATTCACTTGGGTGGCAATTACCACAAGGGGAATAGCCCTCTTTCTTCAACTCTGCTAACGATTTATTAGTGTATTTTTTATTCTGTGGACTCATTTTTTGAACTGACTCACAAGTTGGCTTGTGTATCTTTTTGCGATAAGTATTTACTACCCATTTATACTCGCTAGTTGATGAATAAGTAGTAGTTGTTTCATTTCCAGCAGTTTCCTTTTGCGAAGTAGCTGGTGTGTCATCTTGCTCAACTGGTGTTTCATTTTTAACGACAGAGTCTTTATCTTTAAAAGCGTACTGATTTTTATATGTAATATTTTTACCATTAGATACGAATAAAATATCGCCGTTCAAATCAGTTCTGAAAACAACTGTGCCATTTTCTTTCCAAGTATTCAAAGTGCTTTCGTGTGGATGAGAATAATCATTATCCTTACCTACTTCAATTACGGCATACTTAGCGTGTGTTCTAGTAACGAAATTATAGCTAGATGAAGTTCTGCTGCCGTGATGACCAACCTTGATTACATCACAAGTCAAGTCGCCAGGAATCTCATACTCCGATTCCTGCTCTGCATCGCCCATAAACAAGAATGAGTTTTCGCCATATTTAAGCATTAAACAAGCAGAATAGTTATTTATCTTCTCATAGCTATCGCTATTAGGTGCTACGAAATAGCCGTATATATCATCTTTGTTAATCATTTCAACGCCACTATATGTTTCAACTACCTTACAGCCCTCATTTTCAACGCAAGTTAAAAACTCATCATAAGTCTTAGTAGTATGCGCACAATTTGGCATATATGTAGATTCAACATTAAGTGCATTATAAACATCAATAAGGCCACCAATATGGTCAGAATGCGGATGAGTAGCAATAACATAGTTAATTGTTGAATAGCCTAAGCCTTTGATTTTATCAACTACTTTTTCGCCTTGGTCACGCTCACCAGCGTCAATCAAAATAGTTTCGCCATTTGGTAGCTCGATAAACTCGCAGTCACCCTGTCCAACATCAAAATAGTGAACTTTAAGCTCTCCGCTTTCGCTAGTTTGCTTTACCTTATCAACAACATCGTCAGTTATTTTACTAACTGAGTTATTTATTTTAGGTGCACTAACTGCGATAACAACCGCAATCAAAAGTATTACGACTGCCACAATAGCATATTTGAATCTACTTAAAAATCTTTTCATTCTCGTCAAGCCTCACACAATTAAATAAGGGGCACGATAGCAACCTAGAATAATCAAAGACTGCTCATTTCTTACACACATCAAATACTTTATCGTGATAAACACCAATCTACCACGATAAAGTACCCCAACATATAAAATGTATATTTAATATTAGAAGAAAGAAATTTGTGTTGTTTCTGGCAAATCGCCCAAAGCACCAGCTTGGCGCAAAGCGTCAACAACTGATTTACCAACACCCGGCTCATTAGCTAAGTCATCCGAAGCGACGAAGCCGTCTGGATTTCTTTTAACTGCATCTGCAAGTGACTTGGCAGCGTTCTCCCCGATGCCGTCAATAGCTGAGAATGGCAATCTGATTTTGCCGTCCTCAATCTTATAAACACGCCAATCTGATTTATACAAATCTACTGGCAAAAATTCAATGCCCCTTGCAAGCATTTCTACAACAATTTGCAATACTACATAGGTTGATTCGTCCTTTGCAGTTGCGTCTGTACCCTTTAGCTTGATTGCTTCCATTTTCTTCTTAACAGCTTCCTTACCTTGTACTGCTGCAACGGCGTCGATAGCGCCACCACGAACAGTAAAGTAAGCTGAATAGAAGTTGATTGGATAGTAAATCTTATACCAAGCAAGGCGAAGCGCAGCTGCCGCATGGGCCTTAGGGAACATATACTTAATCTTATAGCAAGAATCAATATACCACTGTTCAACGCCAACAGTTTTCATAGCTTCCTCATAAGGTGGAAGCTCCTTAACTGCTTTACCCTTACGAGTGTACTCCATAATTTTGAAGCAGTCTTTCTTAGAAAGTGGAGATTCCTTGCCAGTTTGTTTTTCATAATTTTCGGTCTTGTGGATAAGGTAGGTCATAATATCGTCACGACAACCGATAACCTCTGAAATTGTACAAGTGCCATTCTTAATAAGCTCTTGAGCGTTACCAAGCCATACATCAGTACCGTGTGACAGACCAGAAATCTGCAACAAGTCGGCAAAAGTCTTAGGCTGTGCTTCAGTAAGCATACCAATAACGAACGGAGTACCCATTTCCGGAATAGCTAGTGTACCAGTTGGGCAATCAATATCGTCAGGACTAACGCCGATAGGCTCAGTAGAAGTGATTAGCTTGTACAAGTTAGGGTCAGCCAAATCAACCTCCATAACTGGAATACCAGTTGAATCTTCAAGGTATTTATAAAGTGTTGGATTATCGTGTCCAAGCTCATCGAGTTTAAGAAGTGTATCATGAAGTGAATTCTTAAAGTCGAAGTGAGTTGTATATGTACCTTTAGACTGGTCGTTTGACGGATACTGAATAGGTGTAAAGTCCTCAACATCGTATTTATCAGGCACAACAACCATACCGCCAGGGTGCTGACCAGTAGTTCTCTTAATACCAGTACAACCAACTGTTAGTCGGTCGATTTCAGCCTTAGATGTTAAAGCTAACAAATCTCTTTCTTCAAGATATTTATAAACATATCCGTACGCAGTTTTATCAGCAACGGTAGCCATAGTACCAGCCTTAAACACATAGTCCTTACCGAATAATTCCTCAGTAAATCTATGGGAGCGAGATTGATATTCACCAGAGAAGTTAAGGTCAATATCAGGCTCTTTATCGCCGTCGAAACCAAGGAATGTTTCAAATGGAATTTCGTGGCCATCTCTAGTTAATGGCTGACCACATTTTGGACAATTCTTAGCTGGCAAGTCGAAACCAGAACCAACAGAACCGTCAAGAATAAACTCACTATACTTACATTTTTTACAATAATAGTGAGGTGCTAGAGGGTTAACCTCAGAGATACCGCCGAAGTGGGCAGCGAGTGAAGAACCAACAGAACCACGAGAGCCAACCAAATAGCCGTTACGCTCACTCTCCTCAACAAGACGCTTAGCAATAACATAAAGCACGCCGTAACCGTGGCTTATGATTGAATCAAGCTCTCTCTCAAGACGAGTAGCTACATACTCAGGTACTGGGTCGCCGTACAATTCCTTAGCCATAGACCAGCACTTATTGGTTAACTCCTCGTTAGCGCCGTCAATGTGTGGCTGGAATGTTCCAGGTGGAATAGGAGGGATATTGTCTTGAACCATATCCGCAATTTTATTAGGGTTATCAATAACAAATTCCTTTGCTCTATCTCCCGCCCAAGCGAAATCTTCAAGCATTTCATTTGTAGTTTTAAAGTAAAGTGGTGGTTGCATATCAGCATCATCAAAGCCCTTTGAAGCCATAATGATAGCTCTAAACTTAGCGTCCTTAGGGTCAATGAAGTGAACGTCCCCTGTTGCTACAACCAACTTGCCTTGCTTATCAGCAATATCAATAATTCGTCTGTTAATATTTATTAAATCTTGCTCGCTATTTATGTTTTCGTACAATTCTTTATCGCTACGAATCATAAATGCGTTGTTGCCATTTGGCTGAATTTCCAAATAGTCATAGAAAGAAGCAATTCTTTCTATTTCTTCTTGTGGCAAGCCGTGAACGATAGCTTGATATAATTCACCCTGCTCACACGCTGAACCAACAATTATGCCAGCACGCTTTTGAGCCAAAAGTGACTTAGGAATAAGTGGTCTACCCTTAAATGTTTTAACATTTGAGTAACTGATGAGCTGATAGAGATTCTTTCTACCATATTTTCTCTCTTCCTTAGGGATAGACTCATCAAGTGAAGTATCCTCTTTAACGAGCAAAATAATATGGTGTCTTTTAAACTCTTTCAACTTCATATTCATAAAGTCTGGGTATTTCTCATCATCAACGAGATAACCTTCCATACCCAAAATGAGTTTAATGCCATTTTTCTTTGCAGTGGCATAAGCCTCTGGCAATGCTTGTACAACGCCGTGGTCTGTTACCGCTATTGCTTTATGACCCCACTTTGCCGCACGAGTTACAAGCGCTGATGGAGAAGTAATAGCGTCCATTTCTGAAAATGATGTATGGAGGTGGAGTTCAACACGCTTTTCTGGTGCATCGTCCATCTTTTCCATTTTCATAACACTTTCAATATTCCAAGGTCTTAAAACATACTCGTTAGAAAACTTATCGTACTGATATGAGCCGTTAATAATAACTGTACCGGCTGATGACAACGATTTCATAAAAGGCTCAATAACTTGGTTAGAATCGAACATCTTAACAGTTATTGATGATGTATAGTCACTAACATCGAATGACAAAATCGTTGAGCCACCGCGCTTAGTTTCACGGCTTTCTGATTTAAGCACATCGCCCCAAATAGTAATAATACCATCGTCCGCTCTAACATCCTTAATTGGTTTAGGTAGTTCCCTAACTTTCTTGCCGAAAATAACTTTTCTGGTATCGCCATAAAGTGGCAAGTCAGCAAGCTGAGTATGGACAATATTGCTTTGCTTTTCTTCTTTTAACTTCTGCTCTTTTTCTTGCTGCTTTTTGATTGATTCACGCACAGCCTTTTCCATATCGAAAGTGCCGACTTCCATAAATGAAACATCCAAATCAACCTTAAAAGCGTTATAGATATAGTTTGAGATAACCTTATCTACCTTCTCTGCTTCAAGAATATTTTTACCGCCTCGTTTAAGGAACAAAGTCATAATATTGTCCTCAATGTCAGCTTCAACATCCTCGAAAAAGCCGTTAACCATAGGGTACTCAACGCCTATTGGCTTCAAAATTTTAGCAATATCTTCAAGATTAAAGCAGTCTTTAGAATAATATGTATCTATCTTAACTTGTTTAAGCTCCATATTACTGCACAAATCTTTTTGCGCTGCTAGGATATAATCGAAATCTACTAGCTTATCGAAGTAAAGACCTAACTCAACATATCTAGCGTCCCTACGGATTTTTAGCTTAGTGATTTCACCATAGCCGATTTGTGCCATAGTATCTTGATTTATGTAATTTCCAAAATAATTATAAAATTGCGCCATTATAATTTATCTATCTCTTTCATCAATTCGTCTAACAAATCTTGTTCCGGTACTTTTCTAAGTATTTCGCCTTTTTTAAATATAATACCGCAACCGTCGCCACCGGCAACGCCGATGTCTGCTTCTCTAGCTTCGCCAGGACCGTTAACTACGCAACCCATAACTGCAACCTTGATAGGCTTTTTGCAGTCACGAAGTCTTTCTTCAACCTTATTTGCAAGGCCAACTAAATCAATACGAGTTCTGCCACAAGTTGGGCAAGAAATCAAGTAAGGGCAATCTGTCTTTAAGCCAATTGCCTTTAAAATATCAAAAGCAGCATAAACTTCTTTAACTGGTTTATCAGTAAGGCTAACACGAATTGTGTCGCCGATGCCTCTATTTAGTAATGAGCCAATTCCAATTGCTGATTTGATAATACCCATTCTCTCAGTGCCAGCTTCAGTAACACCTAAATGTAATGGGTAGTTGCATTTTTGAGCGCACAACTCATAAGATGCAATCATAGTATTAACATTTGATGATTTGATTGAAATAACAATATCATCAAAATCAAATTTTTCAAGTAATGAAGCGTGATAAAGAGCTGACTCAACCAATGCTTCTGGAGTTGGAGAACCATATTTAGCTAAAATATCTTTTTCGAGTGAACCAGAATTAACACCAATTCTAATTGGAATATTTTTCTGCTTGCAAATATCTGCAACAGCTTTAACTCTGTCCTCGCTACCGATATTGCCAGGGTTGATACGAATTTTATCAATACCCCTTTCAGCAGCGCCCAAAGCCAAACGATAATCGAAATGAATATCGGCAACAAGTGGAACGCTAACTGCTTTTTTAATTGGCTCAACGAGGTCAAGTGCTTCCTCATTAGGAATAGCAAATCTAATCACTTGACAACCAGCTTGTTCGAGCTCAACTGCTTGCTTAACACTATTTTCAATATCTGTTGAAGGCACATTCAACATACTTTGAACAAGTATAGGACTGCCCCCACCAATAAATGTATTTCCAAGTTTAATTTTCTTAGACTCTCTTTTCATAACTATCACCTTATTTTGTTCTAAAACAATTTTGTTATATCAGAAAAAGTTACTAATGACATAAGTCCTAAAAGCATTACAAGACCTACGGCATTGATAGCCCATTCGTATTTATCTGGTAATTTTTTCTTAGTAATGCCCTCAAAGACGAGCAAGAACAATCTCCAACCGTCGAGAGCAGGAATTGGGAACAAGTTGAATATGCCGACATTGATTGTAAGCATAGCTACAAGTCTAATTACAGACCTAACGCTAGTCTTAACTGCATCGGACACTGCACCAACAGCACCGACTGGGCCACTCAAGTCCCTAACTCCAAACTTACCAACTATCAAATCGTGTAGCGACAAGAACACCGACCTGCCAACTGACACCCACTCTTTAAAAGTGGTAGTCAAGACGTTGCCAAAGGTCTTAGGCTTACCCAAAAGGAAGAAGTCCATATCTATAAATTCATGTTCTTCGTACTGTTGCATAGCAAATGGAACATCTAGCGTTATTTCTTCGCCATTTCTATCGACAACCATATTAAGCGTATCGTCCGTACTTCTAGCAAGGCCAGTAGTTACATCGCCAGCGGTATATACACGCATACCGTCGATTGATTTTATAGTATCGCCTGCCATTAAAGCCTGTGAGCTAACTGCATTTTCGTCAAATCTAGCAACAGTATTTGTACCAACGAGGTTGCCAGATGACACTAAAATCAAAACTAAAATAAAGCCTAAAACTAAATTCATAAATGCGCCAGCGACGACAACAGTAATTCTGCGCCAAACTGGTTTCTTAGAAAATGAATTTTCGTCCTCCGACTCCTCGTCCTCGCCCTCCATAGCACAATAACCGCCAATAAGGAACAGACGCAAAGTATATTTAGTATCTTTTTTGCCAAACTGAATTATCTTTGGTCCCATACCGATAGAAAACTCGTTGACCTTAATGCCATTCATTCTAGCTGCAACAAAGTGACCGCCCTCATGAATAATTATAATTACCTCAAAGCAAAGGATTGCAATGAGTATTGGATAAACTGCATTCCAAATATTTAATAACACTTAACCGCCTCTAACACATAATCACGAGCTGCCCTATCAGCATCAAGGACATCTTGTAATGTAAAGTCATTTTTATTCTTAGTATTTTGCATTGCTTCGTTATTAAGATATGCAATATCTGTGAATTTAATTTTGCCATTTAAGAAAAGTTTAACACTTTCTTCATTAGCACCATTAGCACTAGCTGGATACAAGCCACCTTTTTCAATAGCGTCCTTGCACACATTGATACACTTGAATGTATCATAATCAGGCTCAAAGAATGTTAGCTTGCCATAATCAGCGAGTGACAACTCATTAACTGGAGAAGGTAATCTCTCTGGGTAAGTGAGTGCGTACTGAATTGGTATTCTCATATCTGGAACGCCTAGCTGAGCAATCATAGAATTATCTTGATATACAATAGCTGAGTGAACAACAGATTCTCTGTGAATTACAATTTCAATATCATCGTTAGGCATATCGAATAGCCACTTAGCCTCGATAAACTCTAAGCCCTTATTCATCATTGTAGCTGAATCAATGGTAATTTTTGCACCCATATTCCAGTTAGGATGTTTAAGTGCATCTTTAGCAGTTACATTTTCAAGCTCTGCTAAAGTTTTATTAAAGAATGGACCACCTGACGCAGTTAAAATAATTTTCTTAACTGCCTTTTCGTTTGGGCAACCTTGCAATGCTTGGAATATAGCTGAATGCTCACTATCAACAGGCAAAATTGAAACGCCCATTTCTTTAGCTAAATTTGTAACCAAGTGACCACCAGCAACTAAAGTTTCCTTATTAGCGAGTGCAATAGTTTTCTTAGCCTTGATTGCAGCAAGTGTTGGTTCTAAGCCAACCATACCAACAACTGAATTAAGAACGGTATCAGCGCCCTCGTATGTAGCACACTCGATAAGACCTTCCATACCGCAAGTAACCTTAGTTGAGGTATCCTTAATTCTGTCTTTTAACTCCTTAGCAGAGTTTTCATTCATCATACAAACAAGCTCTGGCTTAAACTCACGCACTTGGTCTTCAATAACATCAACTCTTGAATTAGCAGTAAGACACTTGATGTTATAACCGTGCATACGGCAAACATCTAAAGACTGAGTACCGATAGAACCAGTAGAGCCGAGTAATGAAATATTTTTAGCCATTTAAAATCACCATCCAATAATTAAAGCGACACAGTATGTAAGTGGAAATGTAAACATAGAAGAATCAAATCTATCCATTACACCACCGTGACCAGGGAAAATTTTGCCAAAGTCCTTTACGCCGAAATTACGTTTCAAAACAGAAGCAGTTAAGTCGCCCATCATACTCATAAATGAAATGATTGGTGCTGCAATCATAATGATTGTTGCTTCGTGTTGAGTAAGTGGATACCAAGCGAATTTATTGTAAAGCATAAGAGCGATTGCGTTTAACACCATACTTGTGATTACGCCACTAACTGCACCCTCGATTGTCTTTTTAGGAGAGATTTTAGGGCACATCTTAGTTTTACCGAATGCCATACCGCCGAGTTGAGCACCAGTATCAGTACCCAAAGCGCAAATAAGAGCATAGAAAATTAAGAAAACACCGTTTTGTGTTTTGAAGCCAGATATATCTCTCAAAGTAACGAATAATGAGAAACCAAATGGCACAACAACTGTTGATACAAGTGCGATTGCAACATCCTCGAATTTAGTATTCTCATAATCAGCAAGCATAGCAAGGAAAAATGCGAGAGCTAAAACGATGATGTAAATTCTCTTATCAACACAATTTATAATGCCGTCCCACTTAACTGCTTCAACCCAAGGCTCAAGCACACTTGCACTAGCAAAAAATGGAGTGCAGAATGAGAATGCAATACCTAACACATTGATGAATTTGTTTTTAATCTTTGCACAGTCCATAATTTCTTTAGTAGCAATAGCTGAGAAGATTGCAACTAAAATAACAAGGGCTGGAGTATATATTTGCCAAGCAACTAAGCCTAATAGCACAAGTAAGCAAGCTGCGGTAATCAATCTTTGTTTCATAATTAACCTCCAAAACGGCGATTACGAGATTCAAACACTCGTAGTGCCTCATATAAATCGTCACATTTGAAATCTGGCCATAGCACATCGCTATACCAAAATTCACTATAAGCTGCTTGCCATAGCAAGAAATTAGAAAGTCTTTGCTCGCCTGATGGTCTAATAATCAAGTCACATTCAGGAACAGTATAGATATTTGAAGAAATATCGTCTTGAGTAATTTCAGTCTTGCCTTGTGCAATTAGCTTATTAACGGCGCTAACAATTTCCTGCCTGCCACCATAGTTAACTGCAAGATAAATTGTTGTACCAGTATGGGAAGCTGTTTCAGTTTCAGCCTCATCCATAAGCTCTAAAAGTTCGCTAGACAAACCCTCACGCTCGCCAACGAACACGATTTTATTATTGCCAGCCTCTTCAATATCGGCTTTAGCCTCTAACAAATAATCTTTAAAAAGTTTCATCAAGGCGTCAACTTCTTCTTTAGGCCTTTTCCAGTTTTCAGTTGAGAACGCATAGAATGTAACATACTTAATACCAAGTCTTGCACATTCCTTTGAAATAGTCCTAAAAACATTAGCGCCAGCCTTATGCCCAGCAGAACGAGGAAGACCTTTAGCCTTTGCCCATCTGCCGTTACCGTCCATAATTATACCCAAGTGATTAGGTAATACTTGGAACGAATCATTATTCACATTTTTACTTTTTTTATTAAATAGAGCCATAATTTAATTCTCCAATAAAACAGTTTTAGGGACGACTATTTTGTCGTCCCTTAAAATTAGCTTACTTAGATTGAAAGAATTTCTGCTTCTTTCTTTTTAACCATTTCGTCAACTTGCTTGATATAATCGTCTGTTATATCTTGTAGCTTCTTTTCGCCGTCTTTTTGTTCGTCCTCTGTAATAGCGCTATCTTTCTTTAGCTTCTTTACATCGTCCATTGAATCTCTACGAACGTTTCTAATAGCTACTTTAGCTTCTTCGCCACGATGAGAAATATCTTTAACTAAATTTTTACGGTGCTCCTCTGTAAGCTGAGGGAATGAAAGTCTAATAACCTTACCGTCATTTTGTGGGTTAATACCGATTTCAGCAACATTGATTGCCTTTTCAATTTCTCTAAGAGTTGAAGCATCCCAAGGTTGAATTACTAAAAGTCTTGGTTCTGGTACGCTAACAGCAGCCATTTGGTTAATTGGTGTTGGAGTACCATAGTAATCAACCATAACATTATTCAATACGTTTGGGTTAGCACGGCCAGCTCTAATAGCTGAAAAATCTCTACTAAGTGAATCAAGACACTTTTCCATCTTCTCTTTTGTTTTTGCGTAAATTGTTTCCATAAATATTACCTCTCTCAGTTTTTAACGACTGTACCAATGGTTTCGCCATTTACAGCCTTAACAATGTTATTTGGGTCATTAAGATTAAATACAATAATTGGCATATTATTGTCCTTACAAAGTGAAAATGCAGTTGAATCCATAACCTTGAGGTCACGAGTGATAACCTCTTGGAATGTAACTGTATCAAACTTAACAGCATCATCAAACTTGTTAGGGTCTTTGTCGTAAATGCCGTCAACATTAGTTGCTTTAAGTAAAGCGTCTGCGTTGATTTCTACTGAACGAAGAGCAGCAGCAGTATCAGTTGAGAAGAATGGAGAACCAGTACCACAACCGAAAATCACGATTCTGCCCTTTTCAAAATGACGAATAGCCTTGTTGCGAATATAAGGCTCAGCAATTTGACGCATTTCAATAGCAGTTTGAACTCTAACAGTTGCACCTAATTGCTCTAATGCATCTGACAAAGCGAGTGAGTTCATAGCAGTTGCGAGCATACCGATATGGTCAGCTCTTGTTCTGTCCATGTGTTCACTTGTTCTGCCACGCCAGAAGTTACCACCGCCAACAACGATACCAACTTCAATACCCATATCAGCTATCTCTTTAACAGATTTGCAGATACTGATTACTGTGTCATTATCAATGCCTTTGCCACTTGGACCAGCGAGAACCTCGCCACTTAGCTTTAATAAAATTCTTTTATAAGCAATACTCATTATATTACCTTACCTCCGATGTTATTTCCTATATATAATAATATAAATTTACAGTATTGTAAAGATATAATTGGCAAATTTAATCCAGAAAAAAGGAGTAGCTTTTATTAGCTACTCCTATAAATTACGCTTCTACCTTGTTATCTTTAACAACAACATTCTCACAGTTGCTTGAAGATACATAATTTTCATCAGCAAATGTGTTGTCTTCAATCTTAATATCGCTACTTGATTTAATCTTGATACATTTACCGTCGTACTTTTCAAACTTGTTACCAATAATGTTGATATTTTGGTGTACTGCGCCTTCGTGCTTAGTATTCTCTGGCTTAATGAGAATTGGTGTTTCGCCACAGTAGTGGAATGTATTATTTCTTATTGTTACATCCTTACACATACCGCTTTCATACCAGCTTTTAGCATCATCAGAAAGCAAAATACCACTCATTGATGTGCTCTTGAAGTCGTTATTTTCAACAACTACCTTACCCCTTGTTGTAATAAGCAAGCCACGAGTAATAATTCTAGTTGATGTATTGTTTTTGAATAACAAATTAGGGCAAGCGCTGATGTTTTCGATTGAATCGCCAATAGAAAAATCTCCGATTGTATCAAGGCAAATTTCAATTTCGTCCTCGTTAATAAGCTCTGATGAAACAATCTTGCTTGTGCCTTTTTGTAGTAAAGAATGCTTGTCGATATAAGCCACAGTATCGCCCACTCTCAATGGATTGTAGCAGTGAGTTTGTGGGTGCTTAAATGCGACAGTCAACTTATTTTCTTGTCTTTTAGTAATTACAAAGTGAACACCGTGAACATTCAACAAATCGTCGCCAGCGCCGTCAAAATGGCTATCCTTAATGATTACATCGCCACGGCACATACAAATTTGGATGAAATCGGCAACTGAAGCCATTTTAAATTCATCACTATTTTTAGGTGCAAACTCGATATTATCAACCAAGATATTCTCGCTATCTTGACATACTAATGCGAGTGAATAGCTAACTCTTTGCTTAACATTTTTGAGTTCAAAATTCTTACATCTATTTACGAAAATACCAACATAATCACGGCGTGCATGGTAGATATAAAATCTATCGCCGATATTAAAGCTAGAAGTTAAGAAATAGTTCGCTCTAATGCGGTTTTCGCCAAGATATTTTAGCTTAATTGCTTGGGCAAATGGATGACGATGTCTAACAACTTTATCAGGTGTATTAACATTGATATAGCCGTTCCACCAAGACATTGTAGCGTTAGCATTTACTGGCAATTTATAGTCGTCGCCAGTGAAATAAATCTTGTTATTTTCAGCTAAAATATTTGACTCTTTATCAGCTACAAAATCAACTGCAAACGCTGATTTTGACACAACTTTAAGCTCATGCAAATGTGGATGAGCGTGTGTAATTTCAAGATTTTTAACAACGATATTTTCGCAATCTTCGAGTGCCATATTAGTACATCTGCCGTTGATAATAAATGTTGAATCGCAACCGTCAATAACGAGATTTTTAACGTTATTTAGATAGAATGCAACTGGCACTTTATGGCGAACTTCGTCCTTAGAATATTCATTATTGCCGACTGTATTTGTAACATACAAAGTATGCATTTCACAGTTTTTGCTACTAATGTAATATGTGCCACTTTCAAAGATTATTGTCTTGTTTTCATCATTATTTTGCATATCTCTAAATAGTCTAACTAGACCTTTAGACACATCAATATTAGGTAAAATACCATAGTCCTTTGCGTAATATTCAGTCATATAAATGCTCCCAATTATGGATAATATTTTTAGATTAGTATAACTTAAAAGCCATATAATTGCAACTAAAAAACTGCAAAACGGTTGTTATAAGGTGTATAAATATGTTGAAAACTATGTATATTTATGTTAAAATAAATACTAATATGTGATATAAGAAATGTGATTTCACAGCTTCGCAATAACGGAGTGTAGAATTAAAAGGGAATTTGGTTAGAATCCAAAGCAACCACCATTACTGTATTTCGCTTTAAGATAATGCGTATGCCATTGAGTAAAATCGAGAAGGTGCATTATTGGTGACTTTCACGAGCGATAAGTCAGGAGACCTGTCACATTTTTATAGGTTTAACACTGCTTTGGTGTGAAGAGTGCAATCGGTTTATCGTTAAATCAGCATTTTGCCGTATGGCAAGGTGTTTATTTTTGTTATCGGTTTATTGTTTGCTCTCTCGCCTATTGCGAGGGAGCTTTTATTATTTTAGGGAGGTATTGCAATTTGATAAATAACTACCATCCCTTTTCCCTATTTTGCTACTTTTTATCAGTTTTGATATTCACAATGTTTTTGCAAAGTCCTGTGTTTATGCTAATAGCATTGCTAGGCGGAGTCCTTTTTTATCTCAGCTTAAATAGATACAAATTTGACTACAAAAGCATTGTGTCATACTTAGTATTGTTTTTACTCATAGCAATTACAAATCCCCTTTTTTCGCACAATGGAGTTACAAAGCTATTCTACATAAACAATAACGCAATAACGCTTGAAGCTCTCCTTTATGGTGCAAATATAGGCTTAATGATAATCAGCGTAATATACTGGTTCAAATGCTTTAATCTAGTATTGACTGAAGAAAAGATACTATTTTTATTCGGCAAAATATCGCCCAAGATTGCGCTAATTTTATCGACTTCGCTAAGATTTATCCCAATGCTAAAGGAACAGTCTAAGAAAATAAAAGACTCGCAAAAAGTAATGGGTCTATATGCAACGGATAATTATTTAAGCAGGCTAAAAAGTAACACCAGAGCATTTTCAGCGGTTATGACATATTCGCTAGAAAAAGCGATTGAACTCGGTCAATCAATGGAAGCTAAGGGATATGGGCTAAAAGGCAGAACATATTATTCAAACTATAAAATGAGAATCAATGACTTTATCTTATTGGCTTTCACAATAGTTTTTGACGCAATAATTATCATCGCAAAAATTAACGGCAACTTAGATTTTAGCTTCTATCCAAGCATAAAAGCAAGTGCCGTAAATATACAATCAATCATTGGCAACATAGCATTTTTACTCTTATGCTTTATGCCATTTGTACTAAAGGTTAAGGAGGACTTAGATTGGAAATATTACAAATCAAAAATTTAAGCTTTTCTTATCCTAACCAAACAAATAAGGCTATTGATAACATAAGTTTATCCATAAACGAGGGCGATTTCGCCGTGATTTGTGGCGAATCAGGCTGTGGCAAATCAACACTTTTAAGGCTAATAAAAAAAGAAATTGCACCATTTGGTAAACTTAACGGTAGCATTCAATACAATGGCAAAAAGATAGAAGAAATTGACAAGAAAACATCCGCTAAAGACATTGGCTTCGTGCTACAAAATCCGGACACACAAATCGTAACGGACAGAGTTTGGCACGAATTAGCATTCGGACTTGAAAGCCTAGGCTATGACAC
>RCNI01000931.1_pt1 | contig 16753 bp, 10 predicted proteins | sample 2041151 | NCBI WGS metagenome assembly RCNI01 (sample SAMN09708214, study PRJNA481090) | feces metagenome | isolation source: feces | place: Antarctica: Albino Rookery | reverse complement strand
AACGGTGTAACCTATGGACAGGCTTTGGTAAAGAGAATAGTGCAATACTATTCTTATTTAATAGATTATAAGAATGATAAAGGTGATGATGTCTTCGACCTGTTATCACAAAAGTCTCCATTAAAAGATGAAATTGCAGGTTTTGAAGTAAAAAAAGACATAGCTTATGCCATAAACTCACTGGAAATAGGTGAGGTTAAAACCTCAGAACATGGGCTATACGTTATGGTAAAAGTGAGATCTGTAGAAAGCAAAACCCAAAAAGAAACATTAGAAAACCAAATTGTTTTTCTAATGCCTGAAGACAGGCAGATGAAAATAGATAACATTATTTCGATATAGGGGAGGAAAAAGGATTGGGAAAAAAGCGATTAAAAAAGCAACGTAATTTTGCAGTTGTTTTACTAGTGATTGTAGTTGTTTTATCATTATTTATGTTGATGATAAACTTTATCACGGACTGGATATGGTTTAAGGAGATGGGGTATGTTAACGTATTCTTTAAACAATTATCCACAGAACTCGAAGTCGGACTTCCGATTTTCGTGATTTTGACTGTTATTGTGAATATTTATCTGAAACGATTGAAAAAAGGGTACTTTAATAAGATTGTATCTGATGAAATAACAGATATGAAAAAATTAAATAAATATACCAATATTATTTCAGTAATATTCGGTTTATTTGTGTCTTTTTACACAGTAACAAGTTTATGGTTTGAAATTCTCAGATTTAAAAACAGTACGGACTTTAATTTGAAGGATCCTATTTTTAATCTTGACATTTCTTTCTATATTTTTAAACTTGATTTCTTAAAACAGTTAAATGAAATGTTTATAGGATTAATTCTGTTAGTTATTCTGATGACGGTTGTTTATTATATAATTCTGCTTACAATGCATAGTCCGAATGTATTTAAAGAGGAAACATATCAGAATACATATGATGAGCAGAACGAATACGGAAATGCATCAGATAATCCGTTTGCAAGAATCTTTGGAGGCAGACAGGTAAGGGCGAAAAAGACGTTAAATGATGGAAACCTGAAAGAATTACTTAATATTGCTTCCGGGCAATTATCTTTCCTCGGCGTGGTATTCTTCATTATGCTTGCATTGCATTTCTTCCTTAAACAGTTTGATTTGCTGAATACACACACAGGTGTAGTATATGGTGCAGGGTTTACAGATGTACATGTTACTTTATGGGTATACAGAGTTCTTATTGTGCTTGCACTGGTAGGTGCTGTTACAGTAACACATAACATCAGAAAGAAACAGTTTAAGAAGATTCTAACCATACCGGTTATTATGATTGTTGTCGGTGCAATAGGAATCGGTGCAGGACTTGCAGTACAGTATATAGTTTCTACAGATGAAATCAATAAGGAAGCAAAATACCTCGAAAGAAATATAGAATATACACAAAGAGCATATCAACTGGATGATGTATCTGTAAAACCTTTTGTCGCAGATAACAAGCTTACGGCTAAAGACATTGAAGAAAACGGAGAAACCATAAGAAATATACGAATTAATGACTATCAGCCGGTCAATAAATTCTATAATCAGACACAGAGCATCAGAAAATACTATAAATTCAATGATGTGGATGTAGACAGATATATGGTAAATGGAAAGTATACACAGACATATCTTTCCACAAGAGAAATTGATGAAACCAAGTTAAAAGATACATGGCTTAACAGACATCTTAAATTTACACATGGTTATGGTGTAACTTTATCAAGAGTAGATACTGTTACTGCAAACGGTCAGCCGGATGTAATGATTAAAAACATTCCGCCTGAATCAGATGTAAAAGAAATTCAGATTAAGCAGCCGGAAGTATATTTCGGAGAACTATCAAATGACTATATACTTGTAAATACAAGTGAAGAAGAATTCGACTATCCTGACGGAGATTCAAATAAATATACAAAGTATGATGGTAATGCCGGTATTAAGATGACGCTTCCAAACAGAATTCTTTTTGCACTCAGAGAACAGAGCTTAAAGCTTCTGGTATCTTCCAACATAAAGAGTGATTCAAGAATTATCATTAACAGAAATGTAATGGAAAGAGTCAGCAAGATTATGCCTCATTTAAGTTATGAAGAGGATCCATACACTGTTGTTGCAAATGGTAAAATTTACTGGATGGTAGATGCTTATACAACAAGTGCAAATTATCCGTATTCTGAGCCATATCAGGAAAGCAAACAGGGGATTAAAGCACCAAACTATATTAGAAACTCCGTAAAAGCTGTTGTAGATGCATATAATGGAAATGTAAGCTTCTATATTGTTGATGAAAATGACCCTATAGCAAAGACCTATCAGAAAATTTATCCAAATCTTTTCAAGAGTTCGGATGAAATGCCTGAAGAACTGAAGGCACATATGAGATATCCAAATTCCTTATTTGCAGTACAGGCAGCGGTATACAGCCGTTACCATATGGAAGATGTAAAGGTATTCTATCAGGATGAAGATGCATGGGATATTGCTGATGAAATGTACGGTACTGAACAGGAAAAAATGACACCGAACTATTATATTGTTAAGCTTCCGGGAGAAGAAAGCGCTGAGTTTATTAACTCAATTCCGTTTACTCCTAAGTCAAAGCAGAATATGACAGGTCTTATGGTTGCACGAAATGACGGTGAACATTATGGAGACCTCATACTGTATAGTTTCCCTAAAAACAAAACGGTTTACGGACCAATGCAGATAGAGGCACAGATTGACCAGAAGCCTGAAATCTCAAGTGACTTTACTTTGTGGAGTTCAGCAGGTTCTAAATATAACCGAGGAAACCTATTTGTTATTCCGATAGAATCTTCACTGCTTTATGTAGAGCCGGTATATCTGGAAGCTGCAAACTCTGCTATTCCGGAGGTAAAACGTGTTATCGTTGCATATGACGATAAGATTGCCTATGAGGCTACTCTCGGTGAAGCTCTGAATGCATTGTTTGGAGAAGGAACATCCACTTCTTATACAGAGTCGGATGAGAAGAACCCTGAAGCTGCGGCAACAGGTTCTAAAGACAGCCTGATAAAGAAGGCGTCAGAAGCGTTCGATAAAGGTGAAAAGGCACTTCAGAATGGCGATTGGGCTGAATATGGAAAGCAAATGGAAATTGTACAGGACAGCCTGGATAAATTAACCAGATAAGATGATAAAATTATACTTTGGGACATTCTTACAGAATGTCCCAAAGCAACATAGATTGTGAATTAGGAAAAACGTAAGAGGAGGGCTTTATGCTTAGCTATGATTTAGATAAAATGCTTTTTTGCATTCCAAAAGATAAGCATTCATCAGAAGAATTATCAGGACTATTGCTTGCACACCCGGAAGTACAGTTTGTTTCTCTTGTAGGTATAGACATAGGGGGACATGATACGGATGAGAAAATACCGGTAAAACTTTTTTTAGAGGATCTTGATAAGATTCTTGAATCAGGAGTGCAAACCGATGGATCCAGTGTAGCACTTCCTAAGATTGCTCATCTTAATAATGCAAAAGTCGACATAATTCCGGATTCTGATGTCAACTGGTATGTGGACTATAATTTCAATCATATCGGGTATAAGACAGGATTGCCTATAGGAACCCTTCGTATTCCGTCTTTCCTAGTTCATAATGATAATTTTGAATGTGGTTCAAGAGTTGTTTTACGTGATGCTCTTAATTATTTCAAGACAGAACTGATGAAAAATCTGCATGAACATCCATATGTGTTCCAATATATTAATGGAGTTAACTCTGCAGATGAAATTGAAGACCTTATTTTAACCAGTGCAACAGAACTTGAATTCTGGGTAAAAACTCCTGATGATAAAGGCGACAGAGAACAGCTTTTTACCGCGCAGGTTCTAAAAGAGCAGTACTGGAAAAGAACCTATGGAGAAGTAAGAACTGCCCTTGAAGAGACGCTGATGATTCTGGATAAATATGGATTTGAAGTTGAGATGGGTCATAAAGAGGTCGGTGGAGTTAAGGCTAAAATGGGAAACACAGGTCATTATGATCATGTTATGGAACAGCTTGAAATTGACTGGAAGTATGCAGATGCAATGCAGGCTGCGGATAATGAAAATCATGTAAAATATGTAGTAAGAGATATTTTTACTATGCACGGACTTGATGTTACCTTTATGGCAAAGCCTTTTGAAGGTGTTGCGGGAAGTGGAGAACATACACATCTTGGACTTGCTGCAAAGCTAAAGAACGGAAAAGTTATCAGCTTATTTGCACCTGGAAATCCTAAAGAAGATTTTATGAATCCTATTGGATATGGTGGGCTGATGGGCTTACTTGGAAATTATGAAGTTATCAATCCTTTTGTAAGCTCGACAAATGATGCATTTAATCGTTTAAAGCCCGGTTACGAGGCACCGGTTTGTATTGTAACTTCTCTTGGAAGAAGTGTTGCGGAGCCTTCAAGAAACAGAACTGTTCTTGCTGGATTAATCAGGGATCCGAAGAATGCTCTTGCTACAAGATTTGAACTTCGATCACCAAATCCGAAAAGTAATACATATCTTGTAATTGCTGCATCTTATATGGCGCTGATTGATGGAATTAAAGCGGTTTTGTCAGCAGAAAAGAAAACAAAAGAATTAGAGCAGTCTATATGTAAGAAATATGGAGAAGAAGATTTTTATCTTGAGAAAGATAGAGAGTATAGAACTGAGGAAGACGTATTCCTTGCATTCTCAGACGAGGAACGTGCAAGACTCTTTGGAAAGGCGCCGGCTACAGTATGGGAAAATCTTAACTCTTTTAAAATGTATCCGGAAAAGACAAAGATTTTCACTGCAGGAAATGTTATGCCGGAAATTGAACTTGAATCTTACTGTGCACAGGTTCTCGGACAGTGGAAAACCGAATTGCATGACAGAATTATCCCACAGACTATGGATTTTATTCGTAGCTGTAAAAAGTTGCATCATTTGCATGATGAGGATGACTTTGAAGTTGATTATCTTGCTTATGACAGTAAGAGCTGGCAGAAGATTGACAGGATAAGACATGAAATCGCAAAGGATACGATAACGGATAAATGTTACCTGACAAAGACAAAAGAAGCGCTGGATAATGGTGAGTATCAAGTCGCTTCGGATTTACAGAAAGAAATACAGCTTAAAGTTAACGAGTTAGCAGAGCTGTACACAAAATATAAAAAGAATTTATTATAAGGAGAGTAGCGTTATGTTGGATATTAAGAAAATCAGAGAAGATTTTGAGCATGTTAAAGAAAGAGTTGAATATAGAGGAAAAGGTGATTTTGGTCTTGACAATGTAAAAAAATTAGATGAAGACCGGAGAGCACTTCTTGCTGAAGTAGAAGCAATGAAGAATAAACAGAATACCGTTTCAAGAGAAATTCCAAAGATGAAAAAAGCCGGCGAAGATACAACGGCTATTATGGCAGAAATGAAGGAACTTTCTTCAAAAATTAAGGCACTTGATGATCAGCTTTCTGAAATTGAAGAAAACTTACGTAATGCAATTTTAAATGTACCGAATATGCCATATGAAAAGGTTCCTTTCGGAAAAGACGACGCAGATAATGTAGAACTGAGAAAGTTTAAGGAGCCTACAAAATTTAATTTTGAACCGAAAGCTCATTGGGATATCGGTGAAAATCTTGATATCCTTGATTTTGAAAGAGCAGCAAAGATTGCGGGAACAAGATTTACAGTATATAAAGGACTCGGTGCAAGACTTGAGAGAGCAGTTATACAGTTTATGCTTGATCTTCATACAATAGAACAGGATTATGTTGAAATTTTACCACCATTTATGGTTAATCGTTCAGCAATGATCGGAACAGGACAGCTTCCTAAATTTGAAGAAGATATGTTCTATGTGCCACAGAAAGACTTCTTCCTGATTCCTACAGCTGAGGTTCCTGTAACAAACCTTAGAGGAAATGAAATTATGGATGAAGAAGAGCTTCCTGTATATTATACAGCATATACACCATGTTTCAGAGCAGAAGCAGGTTCAGCAGGAAGAGACACGAGAGGTCTTATCAGACAGCATCAGTTTAATAAGGTTGAATTAGTTAAGTTTGTTAAGCCTGAAACATCATATGATGAATTGGAAAAATTAACCGCAGACGCTGAAGCAGTTCTTAAAATCTTAGATATTCCGTATCGCGTAGTAAGATTAAGTTCCGGTGACCTTGGTTTTTCCTCAGCAATGACTTATGATATCGAAGTATGGATGCCAAGTTACGGAAGATATGTTGAAATTTCATCCTGTAGTAACTTCGAAGATTTCCAGGCAAGAAGAGCCAATATACGTTTCAGAAGAGAAAAAGGTAAACCTGAATATGTACACACACTTAACGGCTCCGGTCTTGCAGTAGGAAGAACAGTTGCTGCTATATTGGAAAATTATCAGCAGGAAGACGGAAGCGTTATTGTGCCTGAAGCACTTAGAAAATATATGGGTGTAGATGTGATAAAATAGAAATTACAGTATGAGGGATGGTTTTAACCGTCCCTTGTTTACTGTGCAAAATGGAGTAAACATACAGATAATGAAAGAAACTTTTAGCAAAATAATAAGCAAAATACTTAATCGACTAACCATTACAGTAGCTTTAATTTTATTGCAATTTGGCTGGTTTGTCATGCTTTTTTTCAGACTTGTAGAACATACAAGCTGGATTACACTGATTATGACCCTGCTATCGGCACTGGTAGCACTTTATGTTATTTATAAAGACGATAATCCTGCTTATAAAATCGGCTGGATTCTTTTTATCATGCTGGTACCACTTCTCGGAGCTCCGATGTACTTGCTGTTTGGAAATAAAAGAACATCCAAAACACTAAAAAGGAAGATTGAATTACAGGAAAAGATTCACAGAGAAGAGTGTAAGCAGGTAGATAAATTAAATGAAAGGATTTCACCACGACTTACCGGAACTATTCGCTACATCTCGGAGTTTGGACCTTATCCTGCATGGACAGGTACAAAAACTAAATACTATTCTCTGGGGGATTATGCCTTTGAGGATATGATTGAAGATATAAAAAGAGCAAAACATTTTATTTTCTTAGAATACTTTATCATTGAAGAAGGTAAAATGTGGGGTGAATTATTTGATCTTTTGCAAAAAAAAGTGGAAGAAGGCGTCGATGTCAGAATGATGTATGATGATATTGGGAGTATAGGTAAAGTACCTATAAATTTTTATTCGAAAGTTAAGCAAAGTGGAGTTAAAGTTATGGCCTTTAATCCCCTTACTCCTATAGTATCTCTGATATATAATAATCGTGATCATCGTAAAATGCTGATCATTGATGGAAATGTGGGATATTCAGGAGGTTATAATCTGGCCGATGAATACATTAATGAGGCTGAACGCTTTGGACACTGGAAAGACAGCGGAATCAGGTTGGAGGGCAAGGCTGTCTGGAATTATACTTTAATGTTTTTGAACATGTGGAACGCATTTAATAAAACAGATGACAGCTATTACAACTTTAAGCCTGATCCTATGATCTTCAACACTTTTGAAGACGATGGCATTGTACAGCCATATTCTGATTCCCCTTTGGATAATGAGAATATAGGCGAAAATGTATATCTGGAAATTCTGAACCAGGCAGAAAAATATGTTTATATTTTTACACCATACCTTATCATCGATAATGAAATGAAAACTGCTCTTGTACTTGCAGCTAAAAGAGGTGTTGATGTAAGAATTGTTACCCCTGGTATACCGGATAAAAAAATGGTTTTTCGACTTACACAATCATACTATACACCTCTTATTGAAGCTGGAGTAAGAATCTATGAATACGCTCCGGGATTTATTCATTCGAAGAGTTATCTATGTGATGATCGAATCGGTGTAGTGGGAACAATTAATATGGATTATAGAAGTTTATACCTGCATTTTGAATGTGGTACATTACTGATAGATTGTGAAGCACTAAAGGATTTAAAAAAGGACTACCTTGCAACCTTTAAAATATCAAGAGAGATACAGTATGAAGACTGTCACAGAGGATTTTTTGGTATTTTACTTGATGCAGTATTGAGAGTAGTAAGTCCGCTGTTATAAATAAAAAATATTGAACTCTATTTTTAAGTGTGATATAATAAACAAACATATTTATAAAAGTTACCACAATTTGTGGACGTAATAACAAACTACCGTAATAGTTTGCATAAGCCTGAAAGGACTTTAAGCTTACTGATTACGGTTTTTTTATGGGGGAGGTATAGATGGAAGAAACAAGAATTTTAGGAGAAGAAAAAATTTCAAAGCTTCTATTTAAGTTTGCAATACCATGCATATCAGGACTTTTAGTTGGAGCTTTTTATAATATTGTTGACCAGATATTTATCGGAAACAGCAGTCTTGGATATCTGGGAAATGCAGCGACAGGAATCTCTTTTCCTGTCATCTGTATAGCAAATGCTTTTGCATGGTGTATCGGAGACGGTGCAGCTGCATTTTTAAGTATTTGTGCAGGAAAAAATGACAGTGAAAGTGCGCATAAAAGTGTGGGAACAGGACTTACAGTATCTTTTATCGTAAGTATTGTACTTACTGTCGTATGTCTGGTTTTTCAAGAACCTTTAATGATTCTGTTCGGGGCTTCAGATATGACATTGCAACTTTCTATTGATTATTTCAGAATTATAGCATTGTTTTTCCCTTTCTATTTACTATTTAATGTAATGAACAGCATGATAAGAGCAGATGGGAGTCCGGCTTATGCAATGGTTGGAATGGTTATTGGAGCTATTCTTAATATTGTACTTGACCCGATATTCATTTTTATTCTGGATTGGGGAATTAAGGGTGCTGCCTATGCTACAATTATTGGCCAGGTAGTATCTTTTGTAATTTGCGGGGTATACTTTTTTAAACCGAAAACTTTCTGTTTGAGAAAGGAGAGTTTTAAAGTTGACCTGCATATATTGAGGAGTATTATCAGTTTCGGAGGTTCAACCTTTATTATACAAATTGCGGTAGTTATTACTACTGTGCTTAGTAATATGGTTCTTTTCAGCTATGGTAGCCTGTCTGCTTACGGTAGTGATATTCCTATCTCTGTATTTAGTATACAGATAAAAGTGTATACTATTGTAAATAATATTGTTGTCGGAATTGCTTTGGGAGGACAGCCTATTCTGGGATACAATTTCGGAGCCGGAAAAATGGACAGAGTAAAAGAAACCTATACGAAAATACTTATTTCTTCTGTTACAGTGGGTCTGATTGCAACCGCCGTATTTCAGTTATGTCCGGAAGTGGTCATTGGAATGTTTGGCACAGGTAATGAACTTTATCAGGATTTTGCACTGAAGACTTTTCATATTTATCTGGCCTTTTGTCTGATTACAGCACTGATTAAGATGTCAGGGATTTTCTTCCAGTCTATAGGTAAGCCGATACAGGCAATGGTTACTTCTTTTGTGCGTGATATTCTTTGTTTTGTGCCACTTACATTGTTTATTTCACATATTCTGGAAACAAGAAAATCAGGTATGGGTATTTATGGTATCCTTCTTGCTGCGCCGATTTCTGATCTTATTGCCGGAATTATAGTTGTTGTTCTTACTGTTATTTTCTTTAAACACTTAGAAGACGGGAAAAAGACAGAGGAAAACAATCAGGTAATTAAGCCTTCAAAATCGGGTGTAATCATCACTATCGCAAGAGAGCATGGATCTCAGGGAAAACAGGTAGGAAAACTTGTTGCGGAAAAACTTGGCATTCCGTTCTATTATAAGGAAATGACGGCACTTGCAGCGCAGGAAAGCGGGCTTGCAAAAGAATTTGTATCAGATATTAATAAAAATTCAAAAGCACTTCACCAGTTGTATTTAAGCAGCAATGTTATTCAGCAGGCGGTTATTGCACAGGAGAAAATCATAAGAAAGATTGCCGATAACGGTTCCTGTGTTATTGTAGGACGTGCAGCGGATTATGTACTTCGTGATTATGAGAATGTAATAAATCTGTTTATGTATGCACCAATAGATAAACGTATCGAGAATGTTATGGCAATGTATGGTGATACTTATGAAGAGGCTAAGGCAAATCTTGCACATTCTGACGAAGCACGTTCTTCCTATTACAGAAATATTTCCGATCAGGAATGGAGAAATACGAAAAATTATCATTTGTGCTTAGATACATCTATTGGAAAGGAAGCATCTGCAGAAGTAATTGTGCAGTTTATTGAAAACTTGAAATAAGAAAGAAAGTGAATTGCGCTGATATGTGTAAGACACTTCCTCTTTTTAGTAACAGAGCCACCAGCAGCAAGCTGGTGGCTCCTTAATTTTATTTATGTAAATAATCTGTATAGAAATCAAATTCTTTTTGTACTTCTTCATCAGGAGCTTTTGTCAGAAGGCTGACAACGATATTTATAGCAAGTGCAAGGACAAAAGCAGGTAGAAGTTCATAAACATCCCAAAGTCCACCCATAGGTCTTACTAAGTATTTCCAGATGAAAATCATTGCTGCACCTGAAACCATTCCGGAAAGAGCACCGTATAGGTTAGAGCGCTTCCAGAATAATGCACATAACATTACAGGGCCAAATGTTGCACCAAAGCCGGCCCAGGCAAAAGATACAATCTCAAATACTGAACTGTCAGGATCTGCTGCAAGGAAAATTGCCAGAATTGCAATGGCTATAACGGTTATTCTTGCAACCAGCATTGATTTCTTTTCATCCAGGTTAAGCTTTAAGAAATCATTGAAAATATTTTCAGATACACTGGAAGATGCAGCAAGTAACTGTGAATCTGAAGTTGACATGGTAGCTGCAAGGATTCCTGCCAGAATTACACCAGCACCAACAGCCATCAGTACATTGTGCTGGCTGATTAAACCTGCAATATTAACAATTACTGTTTCGGAAGCAGCACCTTCTAAATGTTTAAGTACACCGGCATTAGTCATTGAAAGACCAACCATACCGATAAGGATGGCTACAGTTAATGAAATTACAACCCATACTGTTGCGATTCTTCTTGAAAGTGTAAGTTTTTCTTTATCTTCAATAGCCATAAAACGAAGAAGAACATGTGGCATTCCGAAATATCCAAGTCCCCATGCAAGCATTGAAACTTTTGAAAGCATACTGTATGGTTCTGCTTCCCCGGTAGCAGGGTTAAAAGTTTCGGAAAGCCCATAATATCCTGGAATAGAAGCTGCATTATCTAATACGAAATCAAGACCGCCTGCTGTATGTATGCCATAAGTAAGAACAAAGATCATAGCAAAAGTCATGATAATGCTTTGCATAAGATCTGTTGTACTTGCAGCAAGGAATCCTCCTAATGTTGTATATCCAACAATAACAATAGCACTGATAATCATAGCGGTAATATAATTAACTCCGAATATGCTGGCGAAGAGTTTTCCGCAAACGGCAAATCCTGATGCTGTATAAGGAACAAAGAAAATGAGAATCATTAAAGCGGAAGCTGCGTTAATGATATTTTTCTTGTCGTGATATCTTTTTGAGAAGAATTCAGGAATTGTAATAGCGTTAATTGAATGAGAATAGAATCTGATTCTCTTTGCTACTAAGAGCCAGTTTATATATGTTCCAAGAGCAAGACCGATTGCAGTCCACCCTGCATCTGCAACACCTGTAAGGTATGCAAGCCCTGGAAGTCCCATAAGAAGCCATCCGCTCATGTCAGATGCTTCTGCACTCATGGCAGTAACGAATGGTCCAAGCGTTCTTCCTCCCAGATAAAAATCGCTTACATCATTATTCTTCCTGGCGTAATAGATGCCGACTCCTAAAACTAAAAGTAAATATGCTATGATAGCAATCATAATTGTGATTTGTGATGATGACATATGTTAAATCTCCTTTCGAGTATGTTATCTTTAATGTGTTTGCTATTATAACATAAATAAAATTAGACTGAAACACAGAATATAGTCTAAACTAATTATGGATTATTTAATTAGATAATATATATAAACGTTAAAAAATAAAGATAAAGAGTATAGACTGTAGTCCATACTCTTTACTGAACAAAATATTGATATAAAAATAAAATAAAAAATTATTTTTCATAGACACTGAGCATAGTCGAAAGTACATTACCGGAATAGTTGGAAAGGGAATAATCGCCATTGCATAAGCACCAGTCATACATTAGTCCGCGTTCAAGCATTGCATAGGTTTTAATCATCTCATTAATTGAGAGGTCTGTTCGAAGTTCACCTTTCTGCTGACCTTCCTGAATAATTTTTCTCATAAGCTTATAATATGTTCTGTCCTGATCAAGAAGGTGACGATCACCTCTTGTAATCAGTTGTGAAGAAAACAATCTTGCCAGCAAATCTACAGAAATTGAATTTTCAATCATAAGAAAAAGCTCATGGTTTAAGAAAATCAGTTTTTCTATAGTAGTAGCGTTTTCGTCAAGTTGTGTTTTAAGTTCTTCGTATTTTTCGTCAAAGATGAAAGAAAGTGAAGACAGAAGAGCATCTTTACCTTCAAAATAATGGTAAAAAGAACCTTTAGATGTTCCTGACTCTTCTACAATTTCATCTACAGTTGTGTCATCGTAACCCTGTTCATAGAAAAGTTTCCATGCAGCGGAAATGATTTTTCCTTTTGTATTTCTCGTGTTTTTCTTTGCCATAAAACTCTTTCTTCCTTTTTAATTAAATGATAAAATAAGTATAACATATAATTTTAAAGTTTGGGAGAGCAAGATAATGCGTATAGGAATCACTGATTTTTTAATAAGGCATACAAAGGAAAACCCTGTATGGTTTCATATGCCCGGACATAAAGGAGAAAGATTGTACAGAGAAAATGGATATGGAGATTTTCTTGACCATATAATGGACTGCGATATCACGGAAATCCCCGGTGCGGATAATCTTTTTCAACCGGAAGAAGGTCTTTTTGAGACGATGAATCGCTATAAGACGATATATGACTCAAAGCAAAGCTACTTGCTTATCAATGGTAGCAGTGCAGGTATTCTTGCAGGTATTATGACAGCTGTACATCGTGGGGGAAAACTCATTATGGCAAGAAACTGCCACAAATCGGTATTTAACGGTTTAAGGCTTGCAGGCGCCGATCCGGTGTATATTTATCCGGATATAATAGAAGATTTTAATATTTCAGGAGAAATCAGTGTTGAAGAAGTAAAGCGTGCGATTGCTGAAAATCCGGATGCAGAAGCCGTAATGATTACAAGTCCTAACTATTATGGAATCTGTAGTGATATAAAAGGAATTTCGGAAGAAGTTCATAAGTTAGGAAAAGTTCTGATTGTGGATCAGGCACATGGAGCACATCTTACACTTTTTGATAAATATATAAATGCAACACAACTTTCAGCAGAAGTTTTGGGTGCGGATATCGTGATTAACAGTACCCATAAAACACTTGCATCATATACACAAAGTGCTGTTGTGAATTTATGCTCTGATCGTATTGATAAATATGCTTTTGAGGATAAGCTTCAGCTTGTAGAAAGCACAAGCCCTTCTTATCTTCTTATGGCATCGTTAGACATCAATGCGGATTTACTGGAGAAAAAAGGAAAAAAGTTAGTTGAGGAATGGGAAAATAATTTGCAGTTTTTCTATAGTGAAGCGAAAAAAATTCTGGGACTTAGAATTCTCAGATACCCACGCCTTGATTATACAAAGATAAATCTTGATATAAGTAATTATGGAATAGATGGACTTAAACTTGAAGAATTACTTAAAGAAGAAGGAATCTACGTAGAACTTGTAACCGGAAATATTCTTATGTGTATGACCGGAATCGGAAATAAACGATGTGATTATGAAAGATTGTTACATGCATTGAAAAAAATTGCAGGACAGCACCGACTTAGAGGTGAGGAACAGGTGGAGAAGAAACAACTTGTTACGGTAAAGAGGCTTGAACAATGTAATTTACCGGATAAGCAGGAAAGAATACCTATTGATGAAGCTTATGGAAGAGTATGTGCATCTTCGATTATTCCATATCCACCGGGTATTCCTATTATATGTCCCGGTGAAATTATGGATGAGGAAATTCTTTGCTACGTGAAGGAATTGAGAGCTAAGGGAGAAAAAGTAATGGGAATTGATGAAGAAGGAAGAGTTGTTGTAGGAAGATAAAGTAAATAAAAACAGATTTGCAGAGATAATGATAACTTTGCAAATCTGTTTTTATATTTTAAAATATGTTAAATAATAGATTTTAACCATGATTATCAACAATCAGCATGTTCAGCTTCTTCCATCGATGTAATTCTTTTTGTGTAAGCAGAAGATGTTGCTGGATGTCTTCATAATTATCACTTGGAAGAAGTGTGACCAGACACTTAAAAGCACAGGGCATTAAGTCAATGCTGGATATTCCGCATAAAAGACCTTCTGTATAGTCACGTAGTTCCAAAGGGTTGAAAATATAAAGCAAATCCTGCTCCAGTTTGTTATATTTATTAACAAAGGAAAAGCGAATCAGCATATCGCTATATAGCACTTTACCGCTATAATAGGTTTCGCTACTGCGACCACTTTCTGTAGAAGAATGAATGGTTAAAGAAGATTCGTAACAACCGTCTTCGTCTTTAGAATTTTTATGAATGTGAATGATTGCTTCCTTTAAACGATGATATCGACCATCATAAAAGTAGAAGTATAATTTATCTGCTTTAAAAAAAGGACTTTCACCAGTATAATCAATCGATTCGATGATATTGTCATTTTCTTTTTCGGAATGGTAGTCGGTGAGCTGACTTAATTCTATATCGAGAGCAAGACTAATATCGTACAGCGTTTCTAAATCAAGAGCAATTTCTCCGGTTTCATATTTGCTGACTGTTGCACGACTTTTATGTATTGCATCTGCAAGATTTTGCAGGGTCATTTTTTTCATCTTTCTGTAATTACGGATTTTTGATCCGGTGTAAGTGTATATGTTATTCAAGAGATACCTCCTAAAGTTTCGTTAGAATATACATTTTGTATATTTTTTTTATTTTACCTGAAAAAATATTAAACTATCTTTTAATATTCTATCATAAAGAGAATATTAAAGTCAAAAGTTTCCTTAAAAGAAATTATCTGAAACTTGTCATTTCGAAGATAAGCGTTTATAGTAGACAGAAATTAAAACATATAGAGAGGTGATAAAATGGAAACAAAGAAGAAAAGCGGTTTTACCGGTTCGATAGGCTTTGTATTGGCAGCAGCAGGAAGTGCTGTTGGTGTAGGGAATATATGGAGATTTCCATATCTCGCTGCGAGAGATGGTGGAGGACTTTTTTTACTTATATATCTTATTCTTGTATTAACCTTTGGATTTACATTACTGACAACAGATATTGCATTGGGAAGAAAAACAGGAAAAAATGCATGGCAGGCATTCTCTTCTATCAATGAGAAATGGGGCTTTATTGGAAAACTTACTTTTCTTGTACCTGTACTAATCATGACCTATTATTCGGTAATTGGAGGATGGGTATTGAAATATGCGACGGTTTATGTGACTGGAAAAGGAAATAGTGCAGCAGAGGATACCTTTTTTACTTCTTTCATAACAAGTAAAGTTTCGCCAATTGTTTTTATGTTAATTTTCTTAGTTGTGACAGCCTTTGTTGTATATAAGGGCATTGAAGAAGGTGTTGAAAGGTTTTCAAAGATTGTTATGCCGGGACTGTTAATTATGGTTGTTGGTATTGCAATTTACTCATTGACGCTGAGCTATACGGATGCTGAAGGTACAACTCGTACAGGACTTCAGGGTTTATCAGTTTATTTAATACCTGATTTTGAAGGATTGACATTTTCAAAATTAATGGGAATTGTATTGGATGCAATGAGTCAGTTGTTTTTCTCTTTAAGCGTGTCTATGGGGATTATGATTACCTATGGATCTTATGTTAAGAAAGAAGTTAATTTAAGTAAATCAATCGCTCAGATTGAATGGTTTGATACAGGAGTTGCGTTCTTAGCCGGCATAATGATTATTCCTGCAATCTATGTTTTTACAGGGATTGACGGAATGGCATCCGGACCAAGTCTGATGTTTGTATCTTTACCAAAAGTCTTTTCCTCTATGGGTATGGCAGGAAATATTATCGGAATTGTATTTTTCGTTATGATTCTATTTGCAGCATTGACATCATGTGTATCAATAATGGAAACACTGGTTGCAAATTGTACGCAGATTTTTAATATATCGCGTAAAAAAATGAGCATAATTATCGGTGTGTTTTCGGTTGTTACAGCAATGATTATCTGTAAGGGATATAATGTATTTTATTTTGAATATGAATTACCAAATGGCTCTACAGGTCAATTACTGGATATAATGGATTATATCAGCAACAGTTTTTTAATGCCGCTGATTTCATTCTTAACAAGTATTTTTGTAGGCTGGATTATTAAGCCGAAATGGATAATTGAAGAAATGGAAACAGGCAATGCAAAATTTACAAAAAAGAAATTATATGCTTTCATGATTCGTTATGTTGTACCTCTAATTATGGCAATTTTGTTTTTACAGTCAACAGGCTTGTTAAATAAGATTATAGGATAATATTATAAAGGGGCTGTAAAATAAGTCCCCAGTTAAAACAACCAGTTGCGATAAAATGTCGCAACTGGTTTTCTTTTGAGAGTGTGAGATTTTTTCTGTAAATTGCCTTCTATGGTAATTTATTGATGGTAGCTATTGAAAATTCAACAGCTACAGGTTAAACTA
>RCNI01002133.1_pt1 | contig 16796 bp, 17 predicted proteins | sample 2041151 | NCBI WGS metagenome assembly RCNI01 (sample SAMN09708214, study PRJNA481090) | feces metagenome | isolation source: feces | place: Antarctica: Albino Rookery | reverse complement strand
CCGATTTCGATGGCGCGTGCCGTGCCGACACCGTGTGATGCCGATCCGAGAGCATACCCCAAGGCTTGGGGATCGGTTACGCCTGCAAAACGCAGGATTGTCTCACCGAACAGCGAGCCGAAGATGCCGACGCAGAATACGACAACCGACGTAATCGAGATGATGCCGCCCAGCGGTTCGACCACTGCCACGGCAATGGGGACGGTGACCGATTTGGGGGCGAGTGAAGTGACGATTTCGCGCTCCGTACCGAACGATGAAGCGATATAAACGACGCTCAAAATACCGACCAGACAACCGACAACCGTCGAGATGCCGATCGTGAGGAGGTTACCGCGGATGTGTTCCAACTGTTCGTACATCAGATAACCGAGTGCAACGACCGACAATCCCAAGGCAAATTCCAGCACGGAGGTTGCGGCGCGGTACTCTTCGTAGTCAATGCCGCACCAACTCAGAATGCCGATCATGGCGATGAACGTGAGCAGTACGGGGTGTACGAGGATGATGCGGGTGCGGCGGTAGAGCGCACCTCCCACGACATAAAGCGCGATCGTTGCTGTCAGCATGAACAGATCGCTGTGAATGATGTTTTCAAACAAGTCGCTCATAATTTTTTCGCTTCTTTTTTCCGATTCAGATATTGGAACGAACGTCCCACAACGACCAGTACGATGATGGTGCTGGCCACGGCTGCCACCAGAATGGCTGCAAGATTATCGACGATGTTTTCGTAGGAAACCATCAGCCCGACTCCGAACGGGACAAAAAACAGTGCCATCGTACCCAACAGGAAACGTGCTGCGGGGCGTACACGCTCGGCCTTCACCCATTTGTATTTGAGCGAAAGGAACAAAAGCACCATACCGATGATGTTTCCCGAAATATAACCTCCGATGAGGTGGCTCAGGGCATTGCCCGCAAGCCAAAAAATAAGAATGTAACACAATCCGACCATAACGGGCGCAAAGGTAGGAAAGAAATCGGCTGGGTGTTTTAAAAAAAAGTAAAATATTTTAAAAACAAGATTCTGCCGGGGACGATTTCCGAATTTTTACGGACGGAGAAGGCGAAAACAGGTCTGAGGGGGCGTAGGGGCGGATCTCGGCATTGAGGGGTTTCGAGATCTCGGACTGACGGGGTGTGTCGTGAGGCATTTGGAAAAATTTCGGGAAGCGGGTGGTTCTTGGGTAATTCCTAATCCTTTTGGCATGTTTTCGGGCAGGCGGGAAGAAGAGGGCATCCGTCGGACAACTTCATTCCGCCTTTCCATTCATCACACACAAAAACCCCCGCCGTCCGAGACCGCGGGGGTGTTCCGATATGTTTGTCGGGACGATATTACTCGTCCTGCGAACTTTCGATAAACGAACGGATGTTCTGAATCAACATCTTGACGGCCACCGAGTTGAAACCGCCTTCGGGGATGATCACGTCGGCGTATTTCTTCGACGGCTCGACAAACTCCTCGTGCATGGGTTTTACGGTGGTGGTGTATTGTGTGATGACCGACTGCATCGTTCGGCCTCGCTCACACACGTCACGCAGGATACGGCGTGCCAGACGGATGTCGGCATCGGTATCGACATAAACCTTGATGTCCATCATGTCGCGCAACTCCTTGTTCTCGAAAATCAGAATGCCGTCCACGATGATCACCTTCGAGGGTTTCACCGATACGGTTTCCGCCATACGGTTGTGATCGACAAACGAATAGACGGGGTGTTCGATGGGTACGCTGTTCTTCAGAGCCTTGATGTGTTCGACCAGCATCTGGGTGTCGAATGCCTGCGGGTGGTCGTAGTTGAGTTTCGTGCGCTCTTCGTAGCTCAGTTCGGGATGAGCCTTGTAATAGAAATCGTGACAGAGGGTTACGACATCCTCCTCTGCAAATGCCTCTTGCAAGCGTTTCACAAGGGTCGATTTGCCTGATCCGGTACCTCCGGCAACTCCGATTACGGTGACTTTCATTGCTTTATGGATTTTATTCGTTTGTTTCTATGAAAAAGAGGTTTGTCCCGCATGTGGCGGGGCAAACCTCTTCTGGCTTAAATATTTAGGCGTCGATATTGGCGTAGTGGGCGTTCTGCTCGATGAACTCGCGGCGAGGCGGTACCTCGTCACCCATCAGCATCGAGAAAATATGGTCGGCTTCGGCCGCATTGTCGATGGTGACCTGACGCAGGATACGCGTGTCGGGGTTCATGGTCGTCTCCCACAACTGGTGGGCGTTCATCTCACCAAGACCTTTGTATCGCTGGATGTGTGCACCCTTACCGAACTCTTCGCTGATGGCATCGCGTTCTTTTTCTGTCCAGCAGTAGCGTTCCTGCTTGCCTTTCTTCACAAGGTACAACGGCGGGGTGGCGATATAAACGTGTCCGTTCTCGATCAGCGGTTTCATCTTGCGGAAGAAGAACGTCAGCATAAGCGTTGCAATGTGGCTGCCGTCCACATCGGCATCGGTCATGATGATGATTTTGTTGTAGCGCAGTTTTTCGAGGTTCAAGGCCTTGCTGTCCTCCTCGGTGCCGATGGTGACGCCCAAAGCGGTGAACATGTTCTTGATCTCCTCGTTCTCCCACATACGGTGTTCCTGAGCCTTTTCGATGTTCAGGATCTTACCACGCAAGGGCATGATGGCTTGGAAATTACGGTCACGACCCGATTTGGCCGTACCACCTGCCGAGTCACCCTCGACGAAGAAGATCTCGGCGATCGAACGGTCGCGGCTCGAACAGTCGGCCAGTTTACCCGGAAGACCCGCACCCGAAAGGACGGTTTTGCGCTGAACCAACTCGCGGGCGTGGCGTGCGGCGTGGCGTGCCGTGGCAGCCAGAATGACCTTCTGCACGATGGCGCGGGCATCCTTGGGGTTTTCTTCGAGGTAGTGACCTAAGGCGGCCGACATGGCCTGATCGACGGCGGCCGAAACCTCGTCGTTACCCAACTTGGTTTTGGTCTGACCTTCGAACTGAGGCTCGGCAACCTTCACGGAAATGACGGCTGTGAGACCCTCGCGGAAGTCATCGCCGTTGATGTCGAACTTCAACTTGGAGAGCATGCCCGAATCGTCGGCGTATTTTTTCAAGGTGCGGGTCAGCGCACGACGGAAACCCGTCAGGTGCGTACCGCCCTCGATGGTGTTGATGTTATTCACATAGGAGTGGACATTCTCCGAGAACGAATCGTTGTAGCGCATGGCCACTTCGACGGGAACTCCGTTTTTCTCGGTGTCCAGATAGATCGTATTCTCGATGATCGGCGTGCCGCGCGAGGCATCCAAATAGGTGACAAATTCCTTGAGACCCTCTTCCGAGTGGAAGTGGTCCTCGTGGAGTCTGCCCTCGTCGTCGGGGCGCAAATCGTAGAGGTTCAGCGTGATGCCCTTGTTCAGGAACGCCAATTCACGCAGGCGGTTGGCCAAAGTCGAGTATTTGTATTCGGTCGTCAGATGGAAGATTTCGGGATCGGGCTTGAATCTGATGATCGTACCGCGATCCGTACACTCGCCGATGACTTCCACTCCGGAGGTCGGTTTGCCCTGTGAGTAGGTCTGGTGGTAGATTTTGCCGTTGCGGGCGTGAATTTCTGCCTCCAACTTGATGGAGAGGGCATTCACACACGAAACACCGACACCGTGCAGACCACCCGAAACCTTGTAACTGCCCTTGTCGAACTTACCGCCGGCGTGAAGCACGGTCAGCACGACTTCAAGAGCCGATTTCCCTTCTTTTTCGTGGTAGTCGGTCGGGATGCCGCGGCCGTTATCTTTTACCGAGATCGAGTTGTCTTCGTGGATGGTTACGTCAATGGTGTCGCAGTAGCCTGCCAACGCCTCGTCGATCGAGTTATCGACCACCTCGTAAACAAGGTGGTGAAGACCTTTTTCACCGATGTCACCGATGTACATCGCGGGACGTTTGCGGACGGCTTCCAATCCTTCGAGAACCTGAATATTCGATGCGGAATATTCGTCTCCTTGCTTCTTTGCGTTTTCTAATTCGGTACTCATTGCGTCTGATTAAAATATCGTACAAATGTAGTGATTTTTTCGATGAAAAACAACGGTTGAATCACTATAATTATATGGGAAAATGATTCCCGAAGCACTTTTCGGGGTTTTATGGCCGAAACGGTCAAATAATGCTCCAAAATCGGTACTGCCCGCGTCTTTCCCCAAACGCGGGAGTGTCTTTCCGGGGAATATGTTTTATGCCAGTTCGGCTTTGAGATCCACCTCGCTGATCTTTCCCTTCGAGAAGAGAATGGCGCGTGCCGGATAATTTTCTATGAGGGCGGTGTTGTGTGTGGACATCACGACGGCACAACCTTTGCGGGCGATCTCCTGAAAGAGTTGCATGATGCCGTCGGCCGTCACGGGGTCGAGGTTGCCTGTCGGCTCGTCGGCCAAAAGGACATCGGGACGGTTCAGCAGGGCGCGGGCAATGACCAGTCGCTGCTGTTCGCCTCCCGACAACTCGAAGGGCATTTTGTAGGCCTTGTTCCGTAGATCGACCACGCCGAGCACCTTGTCGATGCGTTCGCGTATTTCCACTTCGTTACGCCATCCCGTGGCCTTCAACACGTAGCAGAGGTTCTGGAATACGTTGCGGTCGGTGAGCAGTTGGTAGTCCTGAAAGACGATGCCGATGCGGCGGCGCAGCATGGGGATGTCCTTACGACGCATGCGTTTGAGGTCGAATCCCGCGATGTAGCCTTCGCCCGCGATGAGTTGCGATTCGGCGTAAAGCGTTTTCAAAAGGCTGCTTTTGCCCGAACCGACACGGCCGATCAGATATACAAATTCGCCCGGCTCGACACTCAGGTTCACATCCGAAAGCACCAGTTCGCCGTGACGCATCAGATCCTCCGGCTTGCGGCTGCCGAACGGATCGTCGGCGTTGTATATGGATACGTCGCGCAGGCGTACCACGTATTTTCTATCCATCTGTGTCATATCGTTTTGTTGCTTGCTTCTACTTTTACCTGTTGTACTTCGTCCACGCCGTCGATTTCGCCGATGTGGGCGATGATGTCCTGTAATTCGTTGAACGAGTGAACCTCAAACCATATTGTGCAGTTCACGATGGCATCGTTGGTGTAGGTCTCCAGACGGTCGATCGACAGGTGGAGGCGGTTGGTGATGCAGTCGATGAAGTCGTTGAGCAGGTGATAGCGATCAACGGCTTTGATGTGGATTGCCACGGGGTAGAGGATCGTCGGGCAACCGATGAAATTGACCGATACGATCGAGTCGCCGTATTGCGACGCAAGGCGGATGACCGCGGGGCAGTCGCGTTTGTGGACGGTGGTCGTCTTGTCCGCTTCGCGGAAACCGATCACCTCGTCGCCTGGCATCGGGTTGCACAACGGGCAGCGGTGGTAGTGCGGGCGGGAACACTTGGCGAAGTAGTTTCTCAGGAAACGTTTGGCCTTGTAGGTCAGCACGCAGTCCTGCCAGTCGGGTTGGGGCGTGGAGTCGTCCGAACAACCGATCTCGATGCAGTCGCCGCGGTGCAGGACGGTCTTCACGGAGCAGAGACTGCCGTTGATGCGGGCATATTTGGCGTGTTCGCCCACGCGGCTGTGGATCTCGAATGCAAAGTCGAGTGCCGTGGCGCGTTGGGGCAGCACGACGGGTTTGCCCTTGGGCGTAAAGACCATGATGTCATCGTTGTAGAACGACGACACGACGTTGTCGATGAAGATGTCGCCCTGTGTGTTGTTGGCAATATCCTGCAAAACCGAACGGAACTTCTCGATCCAGCGTTTGATGCTGTCCTCCGTGCGGCTCGATGTGCAGCCGAGTTTCGAGTTGCGGATCATGCGTTCGCTGCTGATGTGTACTTCCTCCCATTTGCCGTGGTCGGACAGCAGGTGTACGTGGAAACTTTGGTAGCCGTTCTCCTTGGGGTTGTCCAAGTAGTTGGAAATGCCTCCGGGTTTTTCCTCGAAAACATCGGTCAGAAGCGAATAGATCTGCAAACAGGTGTTCTTCTCCGTGGAGGGAAGTCCGTCGGGGAAGATGATGTTCGTGAAGTGGCGGTGTTCGAGGTGATGGAAGTCTGTGTGCGTCTTTTTCATCTTGCGCCACAGGCTGTAAGGCATGCGGTAGGTACTTTCCACACGTACGGGGTAGTCCAGATGGCTCAGGATCGTGCGGATGCGGTCGGTGAAGGAGTCGAGCGTCGTCTTGTCCTGCCGGCGATCCTGTTCCAGAAGGCGCATCATGTGGTTGTATTCGTGCGGGCAACGGAACTTCATGCTGAGGTTTTCCAACTCGGTCTTGATCGAATAAAGACCCAGACGGTTGGCCAGAGGTGCATAGAAATAGTCCGTTTCGCCGGCGATTTTCATCTGCTTGTGGGGTTGCATGCTGTCCAGAGTACGCATGTTGTGCAGGCGGTCGGCCAGTTTGAGCAGGATGGCGCGGATGTCGTAGTGCAGCGAGTCGAGCATCTGCTTGAAATTGTCCAACTGACGCGACATCTCGTAGTGTTCCTTCTTCTGTTTGGTCACCACGCCCACCAGAAAAGCCACATCCTTGCCGAAACGTTCCTCGATGTCCTTCATCGTGAAGGTCGTATCTTCGACCACATCGTGCAGAAAAGCGGCGATGACGGGATTGGCTCCCAACATCAGTTCCTCGGCTACGATGCGTGCCACGGCGATCGGATGAATGATGTAGGGTTCGCCCGTTTTGCGTTTTTGATTGCGGTGTGCCTCGGAAGCCAGCGCATAGGCGGCTTTGATCTGGGCGAGTTCTTCGGGAGAGACCCTCTGCTCCATGGTACGGAACAGAGCCTCCACACTCTCGTTGATCCGGATGGTATATTCCTCTTCCATCGTTTGCAGGTGTTAAATCGTGTAACAGGTGTCGGACGCCCGTTCTGTCCGTGTTTTTTGAAAACAACTGACGGACAAATATTTGCGCAGAAGTGTTCTTTGGCGGGTTTTGCGGGCGACAAATACCATTGCAAGATAGCATTTTTATTTGGAAAATCAAAATCTTCTTTCGCTTGGAAACAGAGGAAAACAAAAAGGAGAAGCCCTTTTGAGGAACTTCTCCTTTTCGTGTTGAGCTGCCGGGACTCGAACCCAGAACGACAGAACCAAAATCTGCTGTGTTACCATTACACCACAGCTCAAACAATTGCTCGTAAGCGAGTGCAAAGATAGGTGAAATTTTGCACATTCCAAAAAAAACGACATTTTTTTATCCTGTCACGGTGTGGAGCGGGGCTGTGATTTCGGGGAAGCGTATGTTCCCGGAATTTGCAAATTTTGGGTGTCTTTGCGCACCAATTTAAAAAATAACGATCCCATGTACAAGAAGTTTTCCCTTTTGATGTTCCTGTTGTCGGTCGTCGGATCGGTGGCGGCTGCCGCACCTGCGGACGCAGACACCGTGCGCCATTCGGTGGTGGAGCATCTGCTCAAAAAACCGATGCCGCGTGCCATCAACATTGATCTGCACCTGCGTACCGCTCTGCATGCCAATTTCCCGAAGCCCCAAACCGGGAAAGACGAAACCTCGTTTCGTTTTGATTATATTGTGCTGGACATTCACGGCGAAGTCACCCCGAAACTCAGTTACAAATACCTGCAACGCCTGAACAAGGGCGCGCGCGTGGGCGAAATGGATAATCTCTCGTTGGGTATTGATTATGCGTGGGTGAAATATCAGTTCGATTCGCGCTTTGCGGTGCAGGCCGGACGCCATGCGCTGTTTGTCGGCGGATTCGAATATGAGGAGTATCCCGTCGATGTGTATGACTATGCGGGCATCATCAACAACATATCGTGTTATCTGAACGGTGTGTCGTTCTTCTATTCGCCTTCGGCAACCCAGCAACTCGGTCTTCAGGTGTTGAACAACCGACAGGGGTCGATGACGGAGGCGTTCGGCGTGATGCCTGAGGATTGGGAAGCCCCCTCCGTGCCGCTCTACTATTCGCTGGCGTGGAACAGTTCCTACATCGACAACCGCCTGAAGATGCGTTATGCGCTGACAACGGGTGAGTTGGCACGCGACAAGTGGGCGTTCTACGTCAGTGGCGGTATTCAGTGGCAGACGTGTAAGGTCGCGGCCTATTTCGATGCGGCTTATCACCGTTCGGAAGTGGATCACTTAGGTGTGGTGCGCCATATGGTTCTCGATTCAGAGGGTGCGATTTGGAACGGCGCAGGACGCAATGTGGAGTATCTGACGCTGACCGCCAACCTCAATTATCGTTTCCTCAAAAAATGGAATCTGCACCTCAAGGGCTACTACGACCGCGGATCGGTCTGTAAGGCTTCGGAGCAGTTCGCCGAAGGGAATTACCTCTCGGCGTGGGGTTACGATGCAGGGGTGGAGTTTTACCCGATGGGCGACCGCAACATGCATCTCTATTTCAATGTGGGCGGAAAGAATCACTGCCGTTGCCGTCTGCCCGAAACGGTGACTCCGCGCGATATGTTACGTTTCTCGCTGGGATTCATCTGTCGTCTGCCCGTGCTTTAAGGCGGATTTCCCCTTAAAAAAATAAAAAAGCGTGTCTTCTGATTTGAGGACACGCTTTTTGTTTGGCGGGTTATTGCAACTTGGCCATAAATTTCATGCGATCGACCACGTAGCGGATATGTTCGCCTTCACCGATCACGCCGACTTCGTCCGAGGCCGACACGCGGAACGTCAGTTTGCGACCCTCCACCGAGGTGAGTTCAGCCGTGGCAGTGATCTGTGCGCCCATCTTCGAGGGCTTGACGTGTGTGGTGTTCATCAGTGCGCCGACCGTCGTAGAGCCTTCGGGGAGGTGGGGTGCAACGGCCGTCATGGCGGCATGCTCCATCAGAGCCACCATCGAGGGGGTGGCAAAAACCTCCAAATCGCCCGATCCCATACGGATCGCCGTGTTGTGTTCGCTGACTATGACGCGGCTTTCGCCCTTGATTCCTGTTTCTAACATGGTACTTTGTGTTTTGTGGGTTTGTACTCGTTTCCGGGGTGGTTTGCCCCTCCGAAAAACAAAGATACGATATTCCCCGTGAAAAGGAACGGTTTTTGCATATTTGTTGTTTGTAAACCTAAAACTTTTTTGCCTATGTTTATTTTGTGGTATCTTCTGATCGGTCTTGCCGCCGGATTTGTCGCCAATTGGATCGTGGGCGGTTCGCGTCAGCGATTATGGGTTAATTTGTTGCTGGGTATTGTGGGCGGTGTTTGGGGCGGCTGGATTCTCTCGCTGCTCGGTCTGATCCCCGAAGGCTCGTGGGGCGGATTTGTCTGCGCCGTGTTCGGTGCCGTGTTGCTGCTTTGGATGGCGCGTCAGATTATGGGACGCTCGCGTTCACACTCCGATTCCGAGGAGGCGTGACGGAAAAAATTTTGTCGAAACAGTGCAAAGTGACGAAAACTCTGAAAAATTTCGTATCTTTGCACTGTTTTCAACGGACTTGGAAACCGACTTTAGTCGGGGGTGCCCGGTTTTGACAGCAGGCAGAGTTTGATTGTAAGCACGTCGAGCACTGTGTGGCGGCTCGTAAATATCGACACTCAAAATTCAAATGGCAATAATAGCTACGCACTCGCTGCCTAATTTTCAAGGAAGATTAGCTTAATCGACCGGCCCAAGGAGGTCGGACGACGAGTATCCCGATAGGCTGTTCCGCTCTTTAACGGCTTATCAACGGGGTATCAAACATTTAGAGATAGTGTGCGGAATCGCCCCGATCCGTATGCGAACTTCAGGGGCTGGGCTTCGTGTTAGGTTGCCGGCTACCGGGCACGGAGAGAAGGATCAAACGACGGCTAAACGTGTAGAAAGCTTTCGGGTTCCCTGTTTGGACGCGGGTTCGACTCCCGCCACCTCCACAAAAAGTAAAAGGAATTTCACTCGGGTGAAATTCCTTTTTTTGTTGTCTTTTTTAAGAGGTGAGTTTATTAAATATCTCTGAATGAAATTTTTGAATGATCTATTTTTATTCCCAAACTGGGTCGTTTCCCTCTACAAAAATTTTTTATAAATGCAATCCGTTTGTCAGAAATATCAAGAGCACCTCTTTCTATATAAGTTTTTAAAGCTTCTTCCTGGACATCGTCTGTTTGTGGAGAACACATAATTGTTTTTACACAATCTACGGGAAACTTAACTTTTAAATACTCAATAATAGTTCCTTTTGCTGAAACTTTATACTCTATTCTTTTTGCTATTTTAGGGTCTTGGTTGTCGATTTTTCTTGCAAAAAGAAATTCAGCAGCTGGATTCCAATTTAATAAAAGCCGGACTTCATTCTCATCTTTGTAGGCTTCATGCTTGAATTTGTATTTCATTTTGAATAATCCTGAAATAAAATTACCTATGTCCCCAAGAATTTTACTTGAGTCTTTCAGAAAACGCATGTCGGGTAGTTCTTTCCACTTGTCTTTAAAAATATTAATATTATCGGATATGTGTTTGTTATTGTGTAAATATTTTTGAATTTCCTGAATCTGTATGTTTTTATCATAGATTATATTTATAATTTCATAATGAATACATCTTGCATTAAGAGTTTCTAATTCTTTCGTGAAAATATCAATATCAAAACCTATATTATATCCGTTTCCATGAGCGTAATATTTCCACATTGGAAGTAAGTCATTGCTTTTGCAAAATGATATTACATATGTTGGAATGTTATTAAACGACTCTTTGAATGATCGAATTGAATGGTCGAAATCTAAGATCGTGTCATTTATTTCTTTTAATTCGGGATCATTTTCTAATACCTCATTAAAAAGGTTGTCGAAATATTTTGTTTCCATAGGATCATTCATGTAGTCGATGTTCGTTGCATGAAATTCTATGCTGTTGAGGATGCCTAATAAGCCTTGGCCTGTTGTGTAGTGGTATAGAATATTTTCCATGATATTAAAGAAATAAGTCCTATACAAATATAACATTATTATTTCATAGAGTGAATTATATCCCCATTCGATTCTTCGCAAAAAAATCGTCCTCCGCACCCGGTGCGAAAGACGAAACCTCAATAAAATATAGATCTGTTTTCGGGGAAAACGATCGGAAACCCGTAACCGTTTTACAGAGCCTTGGACAATGCCTGTGCCAACTGGTCGGGACACGACGTTCCCTTGCCGCGGCAGTCGATACCCTTGCAACGGGCGATGACCTCCTCGGCCTTCATGCCGCGCACGAGCGACATAATGCCCTTGGTGTTGCCGTCGCAGCCGCCCAAAAACTCGACATTGCGGATGATGCCGTCCTCGACTTCGACGGTGATCTGTCGCGAGCAGGTGCCCTGACAGATGTGAGTGATGGTTTTTGTCATGATGTGATGTGTGTGATTTTTGCGTAAAATAAGGGCCGCTCCCAAGGGAACAGCCCGTAGTGGTGTTGTGTCGGGCGGAGAAAACCCCGTCCGGGGACAAGGTATGTCTTATTTCTGAAGATCGGTAGTGTCGGCAACGACCATGTTCTTGTCGATGCGGAGCGTGATGTTCCCATCAACCTCGATCAGCAGGGTGGTTTCCTTCACCTCTTTGACCACGCCGTAGATACCGCCTGCGGTGATGATCTTGTCACCTTTTTTCAAACCTTCACGGAACTGCTGGAGTTGTTTGCGACGCTTGGCCTCCGGACGCCACATGAAAAGCCACATCACGAGGATCATCAGACCGATCATGATCAGCATGCCGTAGTTCTGCATGAAATCGGCTTGGGCAGGAGGGGTTTGCAGGAAATTAATCATAGTTTTATTCGGTTTTTAAATTGTTAGTTACTTGTTCTAAACGATGCAAAGTTAAGCAATATTGTGAAATATCCAAATCCGTACCTCCTTTAGTCCACTTCGGCTTCGACGAACAGGCGCACCGGGCGTTCGTAACCCGCCAGTTTGAGGTCGATCAATTTGAGTTGCCAGCCGTAAATGCCGCGCGAATCGAAGATGATGCGGCAACGGCGTTCCTCGTCGGGGGCGATCGGCTTCTGATCGTACTCCAAGTCCGTACAACCGCATGTGCGTTTGACCATCAGCGGAACGACGGGTTTCGGGGTGCGGTTCTCGATCCAAAAGTCGAGGTGTGCAATCTCCCCCGAATGGAGGTGTCCGAAACGGAGCGTGTCGCTGATGCCGCGTTCGATCAGCGAATCGCACAGGCGGATCGTCAGTGCGTTTTCCGATTTGGCGATCTGTTCGGGGGCTTTTTTTTCGCCACCGCACGAGACGAGCAGCAGGACTGAAACAAGGATTGTGATTTGGCGTAACATCCTTCTTCGGATTAGATCAGACCGCGGCCTGCCTTGCGGATGCGGTCTTCGGCGTTGAGCGACTCGACGATCTTGTCCAATACACCGTTGATAAAGGTGCTGCTGCCCGGGGTCGAGTAGTATTTCGAGATCTCGATGAACTCGTCGAGGGTCACCTTCACGGGGATCGACGGGAACTGCAAAAGTTCGGTCATGGCCGTGGCGATGATCAGATTATCCATGAATACGATACGTTCCACATCCCAGTTCGAGGTGAATTTCTCGATGTACTCCTGCGTCTTGTCGAAGTCGATCAAAGTTTTCTCGAACAGAATCTTCACAAATTCGGGATCCTCCTCGCTCTTGTACTGCGATGCGATGCGGATGTCGTTGTGGGAGGTGCGGATGCCGGAGATCGTGCGCGAGATCATCATCAGGATGTAGGGCATGTCGTCGCACCACATAACCGACATCTCCTCAAGGGCGTCGTCCAACTCCTCGGAGTGTTGTATGTCGCGGAAGAACTCCTCGACGAAGGCCTTGTCGCCATCGAACGTACGTTCGCCCGATGCCATGTATTTCTGGTAGTATTCGCTCTGCACCATGCGGTTGTAGAGGATGCGGATCAGGTCTGTATGCTGCGACCAGCCCAGACCGTTGGCAGCGATGTGATCGTTCACGGAGTCGCTGTCGGCGATCATCGACAGGATGATGTTATCGACGAATTTGGTGTTGGGGTTGAGGTCTTCGGCAGTGGGCAGACGTTTTTGTTTGGCGAGATCCTGACGCTGGTGAGCATATTTGACGAGCTCAACAGGAAGAGTCAGCATTTGAAAATAGAGATCGTATGCTTTGTTTACGGATGTCATCAGTGCTTTTTCCGAGGCGATCATACTGTCGGAGCCCGACTTGATGTGGGCGAATAATGCTTTAAGAACCTTGATACGGAGTAATCTTCTGCTCAACATAATTGTATAGAACGTTTGTTTGCTTTTTGCGGGGACAAAGATAAATATTTTTTCCCGAAAGAACGAAATAATTCCGTATCTTTGCAACCAAGATGGAACAAATGGAAGAATTTAAGCCCTTTGACGTGATCGTCATCGGAGCTGGTGCCGCCGGCATGATGGCGGCGGGCACCGCAGCACATAACGGTAACCGCGTGTTACTCATCGAGAAGATGGAGAAATCGGGACGCAAGGTGCGCATTTCGGGTAAGGGGCGTTGTAACGTGACGAATGCCCGTCCTGCCGAGGAATTTAAGGAACACCTCCGTGCCAATGCCGACTTCTTCAAGCAGGCTTTTGCCGAATTTAACAACCGTGCGGCAATCCGCTTTTTCGAGCGTCAGGGCTGCAAGTTGGAGATCGAGCAGGGACAGCGGGTTTATCCCCGGAGCGGCAAGGCATGGGACATTGCCAACGCCCTGTTGGATTACTGCGTGGAGAACGGCGTGAAGATCATCTACAACACGCGCGTGACGGAGATCATGACACTGGGCGATCATGTGTTCGGCGTGCGTTACATCAACAAGCGCGGTTTTGAGCGTAAGGAGGAGTGTTCGCAGGTCATCCTTGCCACGGGCGGCGTGTCGTATCCCGGTACGGGTTCGACGGGCGACGGTTATCAGTTTGCCGCCGATCTGGGACACACGATCGAGCCGTTGCGTCCTTCACTGACCCCGCTCGTTACGACACATCCGTTCATCAAGGGTTTGGATCGTTTCCTGTTGCGCAATATTTATGCTACCTTATATATAGATAACGAGGAGGTGCAGAGCGAATTTGGCGAGATCGGTTTCTCGTCGCGCGGTATCGAGGGGGCAGTTGCCCTGCGTATGAGCCGCAAGGCGGTCGATGCTCTGATCGACGGCCATAAGGTGAAAATTTCGCTCGATTTGAAACCCGCCCTCACGGAGCAGGTGCTGCGTGACCGCATCGCCCGCGAGATCAAGGAGATGGAACCCACGGAGTTCTTCGCGGAGTTGCTGCGTAAGTTACTGCCCAAACCGCTGGTGCTGCCCATGGCCAAGGAGTTGGACATTCACTCGAAGAATTACATTTCGCGAGTGACCGACGAAGAGTTGGAGCGTCTGGTCAAGGTCTTGAAGGGCTGGGTATTGCCCGTGACGGATTATGCTCCGTTCGAGTATGCCGTCGTGACGGCAGGCGGTGTTCGTTGTGACGAGGTGAACCCCTACACGATGGAGTCGCTGAAGGTCAAGGGTCTTTACTTTGCGGGCGAGGTGCTTGATCTGGATGCCGATACGGGCGGTTACAATCTTCAGGTGGCATTCTCGACGGGACGATTGGCCGGTATGTTGAAAAAATAAAAAAACGATTTCGGATCATGAAACTGCATCTGCCATCCATCGAAATCTCGCTTCACGGGATTCACCTTTCGGGTCGGGTCGCAAGGCTCGGAAACCGATTGGTGCGTGTGCCCTATTTTCGGGGGCATGGCGTGCATTCGCCCTACATCTATGCCATTGTGCGTGAGGTGTTCATGCGCAAAACGCTTATGGAGGGGGATCGGACGGTTTATGATCTGCTGATCGAAAAGGGTGTACCCGAACGGCGTGCCGTTCAGTTGCAAAATCTGGCGATTCATTGCGGATACAAGGGTTGCGGCTACGATGTGGCGGAGGGCGATTTGTGGATCGCCTCAGAGCAGTTGTCCAATGGCGAACTGCTTGAGTTGATGGCGCGTGCCCGGACGGAACGGCATACGGTTGCGGTGCTGAATCCCTATGCCACGCGCGAACGTGAGGCATTGTGCAACGGGATTGTGTTGCGTCACCCTTCGACGACGGTCGATAATCGGGGATACCTGTTGATTTTCAATAATCATTTGCCCAAACAACACTTCAGAATCTGATGAAAGTATATACAAAAACCGGAGATCGCGGAACGACGTCGCTCATCGGCGGCGAGCGTGTATTCAAGAGTGACGAGCGTGTCGAGGCTTATGGCACGGTCGATGAATTGTCGGCCTGTGCGGCATTGCTTAACGATTTCATGCGCGATGAGGCCGCATTGGCGGAGTATGTCGGTCAGTTGAACTGGATTCTTTCGCGCCTGATGTCCGTGGAGGCTGCTCTGGCCAAGGGCGGGGAGGAATCCTCGAAGATCAAACCGCTGCCTGAGGAGATCGTTTCTTGGGTTGAGGAGCATATCGACGCCTTGCAGGCTGAGGTGCGCCCGATCGACAAATTCACGATTCCGGGCGGTAACAAGGCGGTGTCGTTGTGCCATGTGTGCCGTACGGTGTGCCGCCGTGCCGAGCGGGAGGCGTTGCGTGCCGATCAAAAGTATGGAGTTGATCCTGTGGCTCTGAAATTTCTGAACCGCCTGTCTGATTACTTCTACCTGTTGGGTCGCCGCCTGACGGATTATTTCGAGGTGGAAGAGATCCTTTGGATTCCGTAAACAATCCGATTTTTTTGGATGAAACAAGATCCCTGCGGATGAAAACCGACGGGGATCTTTCTGTTTCTTGCAGATGTTCATTTAAGGTATTTTGTTGTTCTGAAAAAACAAAATAAGGTTAAATTTTTGAAGTTTTTCTTGGCGGTTTCCGGAAAAATGATATTTTTGCAGTCCAATTTAAAAGGTGCGCGATGCACTTTGAACTTAAACAACTGAATATTAGGAAACTAAAACTTTTGTAACATGTACTGGACTCTTGAATTGGCCTCTAAACTTGAGGATGCACCATGGCCTGCCACCAAAGAAGAATTGATTGACTATGCCGTTCGTTCGGGCGCACCGCTTGAAGTTCTTGAAAATTTGCAGGAGATCGAAGATGAAGGCGATATTTACGAATCTATTGAAGATATTTGGCCCGATTACCCGTCGAAAGACGACTTTTTCTTCAACGAAGAAGAATACTAATAGAAAAAAGCGAGATTTAAAATTATAACTCGCTGATAATCAAGAAGCGAAATGAGAATTAATTTTCTTGTTTCGCTTTTTTTGTCCGAATGACGAGGCCTTTATTCTTGTCTGTTTTTTCGAATATTATTATCCTTGAGTAAGGATCGAACCGAACAAGAAAATGGGGCGATATGGATGAACTTCCCCTTTCTGACATCTGCGACTTGCATTTTCTCGAAATAGGGATAAATACGATGCCTGTTTGAGAACTTTTGCTGAAAAGTATCCCGATTCCATGTCTTCAAAGGTTATCAAGTCTGTATTAAGAGATGAAGATATAAACAGAGAGGATGAAGAATCTTTGGCAGTATTCAGGTCCCAACTGCTTCAACGATGCGGATATGATGTGTGTCGGCATCCACGGCACGGGTAAATCGAGTAACGATCTGGTAGCGGGCAAACCCGGCATGACGCAGACGGAGTATCGGACGCAGTTTGCACTTTGGTGTATGTGGTCATCGCTTCTGACCCTGTCGTTCGCTCTTACAAAGAAGATCTCAAGGGACGATCTTGCGATTATGACCCATCGGGAATTGATCGCAATCAATCAGGATCGCATGAGACAACAGGCCGAACTGATCTCGGAGCAGTACGGTCTGATCGTGTTCTCCAAAGATCTGGAAAATGG
>RCNI01001177.1_pt1 | contig 16829 bp, 16 predicted proteins | sample 2041151 | NCBI WGS metagenome assembly RCNI01 (sample SAMN09708214, study PRJNA481090) | feces metagenome | isolation source: feces | place: Antarctica: Albino Rookery | reverse complement strand
AGAATAAACATTAGGTGAGCCGGAGGCTCTTCCATGATTTTTAGCAGAGCATTAAATGCAGGGGTGGACAGCATGTGCACTTCGTCGATGATGTATACACGCTTTTTTGCTCCGGCAGGAGAGAAGATTGCTTCGTCTCGCAGAGCACGCACATGGTCAACACCGTTATTGGAAGCTGCGTCGAGTTCCACGACATCCATAATGGTACCATCGTCTATGCCACGACAGGTAGGACACTGATTGCAGGGGTTACCATTTACGGTATGTGGGCAGTTTACCGCTTTTGCTAAGATTTTTGCACAAGTTGTTTTACCGGTGCCACGAGTACCGATGAACAGATAAGCGTGACTGAGCTTGTCATTGCGTACCTGATTTTTTAAGGTTTCTGTGATATGCTCCTGACCGACAACATCGTCAAAGGTTTTGGGACGATATTTGCGATATAAAGCCTGATACAAATTGATTCACCCGATTCTATACATTTAATTCTTTAAGACAGTAAAATACGGCGATTGACAAGACTGCACACCCTACTTCGAAAATATGTCATGCCCGCTAACCAAAACAGCTAGCTCAAATCCGGGGGACTCAAGGCACACAGAAGGTCTTCCTTAATGCTGCTCGGTTCCCCGCCTGACATGGTTCGGAAGTTTCTATTGCTCGAGACCGGATCATCAACGCCGCTTGCCATGGGCAAACGACACAACATACCCCCTCGGAAAGGGATTCGTCCCTGCTATAGCGGATTGCAGGTTACAGGGCACCGCTGGCTCCCCGACTAGTGCAGCCTTGTGAATCGCCGCCCCAATAGTCTACTATAAAATATCCATTTAATCAACAGAAAAATTTGAGAAAAAATAAAATTCAATAAAAATTCATCTTTACAAATGTAAGAATTACCGTTATAATGTGTTTTGTCCTGTGGGGGTATAGCTCAGCTGGGAGAGCACCTGCTTTGCAAGCAGGGGGTCATCGGTTCGATCCCGATTATCTCCACCAAAACCGCATTTGCTTATGCAAATGCGGTTTTTTTACTTTCAGGAAAAACTATTCCAGTCGGACACATATTCATCGCAGAACGTTTTTAACTGCTCCCAAGTATCGGCATTGGAACAGTCTGCTACGCCGACGGTGTAAAATCCTGCATTTTTTGCGGTTTCAATGGCATAAAGAGCATCCTCAAATACAGCAGTATCTTCCGGACGGCTGCCCATTCGTTTGGCTGCTTCTAAGAATACATCCGGGCGATTTTTACCACAGCCGACTTCTTCACAGCTGAGGAAAAAGTCAAAGTATTCCCCAACACCTAAGCGAGTCAGGCAGGCGTCGACGAGGTGATTTACGGCGGCACTGGCTACGCAGAGTTTTACGCCTTGTTCATGCAGACTTTGCAGGTAGGTTTTGACACCGGGTTTTAGGGGAATGTCGTTACGGTAGTGATTGTCCATCATTTCGTTAATTTCCTGTGCAACAGACTCCGGTGTACCTTCAAGGCCAAAGGTTTCAATGAATAGGGCAGAGGATTCCAGTGTAGTCATGGCTTCGATTTGTTTCAGAACATCGTCAATGCCTTCTGTAAGACCTTTGCTGTTCAAAAATTCACGACCTAATGCTTTCCAATACTCCATGGAATCAACTAGCGTTCCGTCCATATCAAAAATGCAGTATTTTTTGTTCATGTAGCTTACCTCTACTATTTAATAATACTATTTTAATTATGCACACAAAACAGTATATTGCAATAGAAAAGCACGGATACTGTCCCTTGACAGCATACATGTCTGTCGATATAATTTCTGTGTATATTAAACAACTTGGACTAAAAGGAAGGTGTTCATGGACCAGTTATTTTATGCGTTAGTCATTTTATTTATGGTCATTCTATCTGGCATAATTTGCCCATTTTTTCCGCACATAGGTTCGCCTATTGTACAGATGGTGTTAGGTGTTGCGGTGTCTCTGTTATATGCGGATGCAGAATTTATTTTGGATACACACTTATTTTCCATAATTTTTGTGGCTCCTCTGGTGTACTATTGCGGAACGACTATCGATAAGCGCATTATATGGAAAACACGCCGATCCATTTTGTTGCTGTCCGTACCTCTGGTGATTGTGACCAGCTTTATTGTGGGTTTGTTGCTGAATCAGCTGATTTCGGCGATGAGTCTGGCAATTTGCTTTATGGTCATGACGGTACTGAGTCCTACGGACGACGTTGCAGTGGATACGGTTGAACGCCATTACCATATTCCTGAGACAATGATGGAAGTACTGAAATGCGAATCTATCTTTAATGAAGTCATTTCCATTGTTCTGTTCCAGAGTATTCTGGCAGGTATTGTTTCGAATAGCTTTGATCTTTCCGCTGTTTTTGTGAGCTTCTTGCACATGAGTGTCGGCGGTGTTTGCTTTGGTGCTGTATTTTCTTTGGGTAAGATTGTGCTGGTTAAGTGGCTGCGTAATCAAGGTATTGAGGAAATCAATGTACATACCCTTCTTGGTGTACTGTATCCGTTCCTTGTGTTCTTGGTGGCAGAACATTTCCATGTTAGCGGCGTTGTTGCTGTGTTTATTGCCGGCCTGTTTCAGACTTTGGAATACGGCAGAGATAACCCCGATACCATCCATGTAACCATTACTGCACATAACATTTGGCGCGTGTTGGCGTACAGCTTGGAAGGTGCTGCATTTGTTATTGTAGGCACGCAGCTTCCCGGTATTTGCAAGGAACTAATTGAGGAAAGCTTGCCGGTAAGCACATTTACCGTTGTACTGACCATTCTGGTTGTGGGTGCAGCATTGTTTATTGTGCGCTTTTTGTGGGCTTACATTACCCTCCCGGATGAGGCTTGTGGTGGTGATGACGAGTGTCGCATGAGCCGTGTTCGAGGCTGTAATATTTTCACCTTATCGGGTGACCGTGGTGCAGTTACTTTGGCAACCGTTTGTTCAATTCCTCTGTTTTTACAAGACGGAACGCCGTTTCCTTATCGTGACTTGATTTTGGCGATTGCTATGGGTGTAATCGTGTATTCCAATATTGCAACGCACTTTGTACTGCCGTTCTTCGTACACAAAAAGAATGGGTCTGCGACGAATCAGCTGAGCAATGAACTGTATATTTCGGTTTTGGAAGATGTTGTGGAACAGATTAACGACAACATTACGCCGGAAACTCGTTTCGAAGCGGAAATTGTGATTCACAATTACGAAGAACGCATAGCACAGCTTCGTCACAAAACGGAAACGGATATGGAAGAACATATTCAGCAGCTACGGTTTCACAAACGTGTGACTCAGTGGCAGTACGAACACACGATGGAGCTTTTAAAGGAAGGTAAAATCGATAAGAAGGTCGCTGACTACTATATTGGTACACTGCATCGTTATTTGCCTAAGCATGCTAAGTTGAGTTATGCAGCAATTACGGACATGATTCACAAATTCCGCTTTATTCTGCATTTCACTTCCCATGAAGATGAGGAGCGCAAGCGGCAGCTGGCAATGATGCTGGAGTCCAATGACCGCTATGTGCTGAATAAGCTGTTGGTTACGGACTTCCCTAAACCGCAGCGAGGGTATCGCAATGAGTATTATCTGATGCTCAAACGAAAGCTGAACGAGCCGAACGAAATTAGTCAGCATACAATCAATGAAGATGTGTTTACGGCATTGGTGCAGTATGGTTTGCAGCTGGAAGTCAACTATGTACAGTCTTTGTATGAGTCTGGCACAATTACTTACGCTGTAGCTAAGCAAATGAAGAATAACATTGCATTGCTGGAAATGCATAGAGAATAACATAATCGCATTTTGGACCGCTTCTCGACTATCGAGAGGCGGTTCTTTTATTTTTGTATCTATTCCAATTTATTTTCCAAAAATGGAAAAAAAGACTATCTTTTTCGCAAAATTATGTTATACTAAATTTATAAATGATAATGATTATCAATAAGGAATAAATCAGGAAAAATAAAGACAAACTATTGGAAAAGGAGATTTTATTATGAAGTTTTTTAAGTGCGAACACTGCGGAAATATTATTGAGTTTCACAAAGATAAGGGCGTTCCTGTAATGTGCTGTGGCCAGAAGATGACCGTTCTGGAACCCGGTACCACTGATGCTGCTCACGAAAAGCACATTCCTGTGATTACGCAGGAAGGCAATGTAGTTACCGTTAAGGTTGGCTCCGTTGAGCATCCTATGGTAGCAGAACACTACATTGAATGGATTATTCTGGAAACCACCAATGGCGTACAGAAGAGAAATCTGAAACCCGAACAGGCTCCTATGGCTCAGTTCATTTTGACCGAAGGTGAAGAAGTTGTGGCGGCTTATGAGTACTGCAACTTGCACGGTCTGTGGAAAAAGTAAAACAGAAAAGACTAAGACCACCTCTAGTAGGTGGTCTTTTGTTAAATACGCCAAATTCTGTACAAAATATGAATATTTGTTGAAATATGTCTCCATCAAGCGTACAATAGCAACCATCAAACTTGATTGGAGAGGGAAAAATGTCTCATTCTAAGGTTTTGCGTTTGGTATTTACTGGCCTCATGACTGCACTGGTTTGTGTAGCAACAATGGTTATTAAAGTACCTACACCTACTAACGGATATGTAAATCTGGGCGATGCATTTGTTTTGATTAGTGGCTGGCTGCTTGGCCCTGTGTATGGCTTCTTTGCAGCAGGCGTTGGCTCCGCACTGACTGACCTGATTGGCGGCTATGGCGCTTTTGTACCCGGCACACTGCTGATTAAGGGCTTGATGGCAGTGATTGCATCTTTGCTGATGTTCAAAGGCAAGGGCGGCATTGTTACTCGCGGTATTAGCGGTTTTGTTGCTGAAGTAGAAATGGTATTGGGTTACTTCTTGTATGAAGGTGTAGTACTGGGCTACGGCATGGGCGCTGCTGCAAGCATTTTTGGTAATACAATGCAGGGTGTTATGGGCCTGATTATTGGTCTGGCTCTGTACGAACTGCTGGCTAAGTCCGGCATACTGTCTAAGATTAAGTAATACATAAAAAATCCCCACTCGTTATCGAGTGGGGATTTTTTTATTTAATCATGTTTTTGCTTTTTCAATGCAGCACGAAGGGTTTCCAATGCGTGACCATCTTGTTTGGGCTGCATATTGGGGAATGCACGGAGAATACGAGTTTGCTGAGGACGGGACTGGTGCAGTTTGTTCTGCAATTTTTGCCGCTTTTCTTCCATATTCTCAGAGTAAGCAGCAATGGTGTCGCCGAGTAGTTCCGAAAGCAAAAGCTGCTCTTGCTGACGATGAATTTGTGCCAGTTCTTTTTCTTCTTTCAGATTGTCAGCACGAAGATTCATGTAGGATTCCAACCGCATGCGTTCATCTTCCGTATTGACCATAATGGTATTGACCGTATCGTAAATATCTTTACCGATAAAGTCCGAAACATCGTGGATATCTTCTGCCAAAGTGGTAATGCCACGCAAACGCTTTTGCAGTCCGCGAATTGCGCTAATGGTTGCAATCAGGTCGACAATAGTGAGAATCGTAAGGCAAATGCATATGCCGGTACCCAGAACATCAGGAATCAGGTGAATAAACCGCATGAGCAGTGGGTGGAAAATTTGTGTAATGCCAAGGCAGGCAAGTCCCCACAGCACAGAGAATCGCAGACAGATATAGCCGTGCAAGTTAAACGGTTCGTTGGAGTAATCCCACCATTTTGTATGGAACAGCTGTTCGAGAATCCAACCGGTGAGAAATTCCAGTAGGGAAGTAATCACAATCGAACCCACTAACAATAACAGCAGGGAATTGGAGAAGGGATATAAAAGAATAATGACAAGGGTGACGCCAAAACCGTAAATGGGGCAAATGGGGCTATTGAGAAAACCGCGGTTGACAAATTGACCGGATTTCATGGCAGCAAATGCTACCTCACAGCACCAGCCCAGAAATGCGTACAGATAGAACATGAGAAACAGTTCCAATACGGTAAACGAACAACCTGTAAAAAAGTGGATCGTCATGATAATACCTCCTATCTCAACGATTATATGTACAAACAAAGAAAACTGTTTGAACCAACTGTGAACAAAGTCGAAAAAAGCACCCCATTTTAACAGAAACGGGGTGCTAATTTTTTATACGCCGGTTAAATCAAAGTCAGGAATCAATTCGTCTGTGGCTGCGGACACATCTTGATAGTATCCGTCGGTAATGCCCTTCTTTTCCATGTAGCGATAGCAAAATTCGCTGAGAGCGGGGGTTACGGTTTGCTGTAATTCGGGATACTGTTCCAGTCCGGGCATGGGTGTGTACTGGCTCATGAGACTAAATAGAAAACTGCCTTGAGGTAAAAGTGTGCTAAGGGTATCAATAACCCCTTTGGTATTTGTGGGTTTACCCGGCATAATGAGATGGCGAATGAGCAGGCCGCTTTGGAGCAGTCCATCGTCGTCCATCCGATATGCGCCAACCTGACGGAACATTTCCAGTATTGCAGCAGCTGCAACTTGCGGATAATCCGGTGCGGCGGAGTATGTTTTGGCGAGTTTTGGGTCAGAATACTTAAAATCAGGCATATAAATCTGAATTTTGCCTTCCAGTAATTTTAAGGTTTCTACGCTGTCATACCCCGAACTGTTCCATGCAACAGGAATGTGCAAGTCAATCCCATCCAGTGCTTCTGCAATTGCATATGCATAGTGAGAAGGGGTAACTAAGTTAATGTTATGTACACCCTGATCCTGCAACTCCAGAAAAATCTCTTTTAAGCGGCTGACGGAAACGGCTTTGCCCTCTGTTCCACGGCTGATTTCATGGTTTTGGCAGAATACACATCGCAGATTGCACCCAGAAAAAAATACAGTGCCGGAACCACGTGTGCCTGTGATGCAGGGTTCTTCACCGAAGTGAGGAGCAGCTCTGGCAATTATGGGCATTTCGGGAACATTACAGAAGCCAAAACGGGCATTTCTGTCGATATTACACTGTCTTGGACACTGATTGCACAAATTCACAAGCTAAACTCCTTTGGTATTTAATTTATCTAGTATACAGCAATTTAATAGTGAATGCAATGCATACAGCTTTTGTACAATATGTTTAAAAGAAAATGTAAAAATTGTAAACTAAATTGCGAAAAAATTGCCGCAAATTCGCCAAAATCAGTTGAATTTCAAACAAATTTAGGATACAATGAGCAAAGTTAGTAATTCGAAAAAATGTTTCGGAAACTTCTGGTTAGGAGGCAAATATGATTAATATTGTGCTCGTAGAGCCGGAAATTCCCAATAATACCGGCGCAATAGGCAGAACGTGCGTTTGTACCGGTGCTCGACTTCATTTGATTCGTCCATTAGGGTTTGATATTTCGGATAAGGCAGTGCGTAGAGCCGGTATGGACTACTGGCACGATATTGACTTGCATGTCTACGACTCGATTGACGAATATTTCGAGAAAAATGGGGATGAAAATATCTGGCTGGCGACGACAAAGGCACCACATGGTTACTCCGAGTGTGATTACACCACAGAGAATGTGACATTCTTATTCGGTAAAGAATCGGCAGGATTGCCCCAGTGGCTGAGAGAAAAATATGCAGACCGCTGTATCCGTATTCCCATGATGCCTGCAGTACGCAGCCTAAACCTGTCCAATGCTGCAGCGATTCTCACATACGAAGCTTTGCGGCAGCAAAATTTTCCCGGTTTGAAAGATTATGGAATAATGAGGGAGGAAATTTAATCATGAATTACAATAAAAAGACTGTTGTTGATATTGACCTGGCTGGCAAGAAAGTTCTGCTGCGTTGCGACTTTAATGTTCCCCAGGATAAAAAGACTGGTGAAATTACCAGCGACAAGCGCATTGTTGCCGCTCTTCCCACCATTAAATATTTGCTGGATAACGGCGCTGCAGTAATTGCATGCTCTCACCTGGGTAAGCCCAAGGGTGAATGGAAGGAAAGCCTGACTCTGGCTCCCGTAGCAAAGCACCTGAGCGAGCTGCTGGGCAAGGAAGTTATTTTTGCTAAGGATATCGTTGGCGAAGATGCAATGGCTAAGGCTGCTGCGCTGAAACCCGGCGAAATCATGTTGCTGGAAAACCTACGCTTTGAAAAGGGCGAAGAAAAGAACGACCCTGAACTGGCAAAGAAGCTGGCTTCTATGGCTGATGTATATGTTTCTGACGCATTCGGTACCGTTCACAGAGCACATGCTTCTACCGCCGGTGTAGCAGATTACCTGCCTGCATACGCTGGTATGCTGGTTGAAAAGGAACTGTCCGTTATGGGCAAGGCTTTGGACGACCCCAAGCGTCCCTTTGTCGCAATCCTGGGCGGTGCTAAGGTTTCCGACAAGATTGGCGTAATTAACAACCTGCTGGATAAGGCAGACACCATCATTATCGGCGGTGGTATGGCTTACACCTTTGCAAAGGCTATGGGCTATGAAATCGGCACCTCTCTGCTGGAAGAAGATAAGCTGGACTACGCTAGAGATATGATTGTTAAGGCTAAGGAAAAGGGCGTAAACCTGCTTCTGCCTATCGATACCGCTATTGGCGACAGCTTTGCAGCAGATTGCAACAGCAAGATGGTTGACATCAATGCTATGCCTGCCGGCTGGATGGGTCTGGACATTGGTCCCAAGACCATCGCACTGTATGCAGAAGCAATTTCCGGTGCTGGCACCGTTGTTTGGAACGGACCTATGGGCGTATTCGAATTTGAAAAGTTTGCAGTAGGTACAGAAGCAGTGGCAAAGGCTGTTGCAGAATCCGGCGCAGTGACTATTGTTGGCGGTGGTGACAGTGCAGCTGCAGTTGAAAAGCTGGGGTATGCTGACCGTATGACCCATATTTCCACTGGTGGCGGTGCTTCTCTCGAATTCTTGGAAGGCAAGACCCTTCCCGGTGTTGCTTGCCTGCTGGATAAGTAAACGAATGATATTACCTCCCCAATCATGGGGAGGTGTTAATGAACTATAACGTTGCATTCACTTTCTCACACTAGGTGAGAATTCTGTGCAATACAGATACAAAATAGGAGGATTCCACGATGAATAAAAAGTACAGAAAGCCGATTATTGCCGGCAACTGGAAAATGAATATGCTGCATTCCGGTACTAAGGAGTTTGTAGATGAGCTGAAGCCCCTTCTGCCAAAGACTCGCGGCTGTGAAACTGTATTGTGCGTACCATTCCCCTTGCTGTATGGCATGGTTAAGGCTTGCCGTGGCACTAAGATTGCAATTGGTGCACAGGATGTTTCTGTTCACGATAAGGGCGCTTACACCGGCGAAGTATCCGCAGCTATGCTGAAAGACTTGGGTGTAAAGTACTGCATTGTTGGCCATAGCGAACGCCGTGCTTACCATAATGAAACCGATGAACTGGTAAATGCTAAGGCAAAGAAGCTGCTGGAAGCAGGTATTACTCCCATCATCTGTGTAGGTGAAACTCTGGATCAGCGTGAACGCGGTCTGACTATGGATTTGCTGAGCTTGCAGGTACGCGGTGCTCTGTGCGGCATGACCGAGGCAGAAGTTCGCCACTGCGTGATTGCTTATGAACCGGTTTGGGCAATTGGTACCGGTAAGACCGCTACTTCTGAGCAGGCACAGGAAGCTTGTGAACACATTCGCAGTGTTGTTCGCAAACTGTACGATGCAAAGACTGCTCGTTCCACCACCATTCAGTACGGTGGCAGCATGAATCCCAAGAATGCAGCAGAACTGCTGGCTTGCCCGGATATCGATGGTGGACTGATTGGCGGTGCATCTTTGAAGCCCGCTGATTTCTCCGTAATTATTAACGCAGCTTGCGAGGAAGAATAATGACAAATAAAATTGCACTGATTATTTTGGATGGTTTTGGTATCGGCGCCCCCAACAAGGGCAATGCGGTTTACATGGCCAATACCCCCAATATCGACGCGCTGATGGCGCACTCCAGTGTGACACATTTGTCTGCATCCGGCCTCGATGTAGGTTTGCCTGACGGTCAGATGGGTAACTCTGAAGTTGGTCATACGAATATTGGTGCAGGCCGTGTAGTATTCCAAGATTTGCCCAAGATTAGCGAAGAAATCAAGAACGGAAAGTTCTTTGAAAATCCTGCATACTGTCATGCTATGGATGCTGCAAAGGAAAGTGGCAAGGCACTGCACATTATGGGTCTGCTGAGTAGCGGTGGTGTGCACAGCCACATTGACCACATCTTTGCAGCTATGGATATGGCAAAGCAGCGTGGTTTGGATAAGGTTTATGTTCATGCATTCCTTGACGGCCGTGATGTAGCACCTACTTCCGGCAAAGACTTTGTTCAGCAGTTGCAGAACCACTGTGACGCACTGGGTAATGCAAAAATCGCCACGTTGAGCGGGCGTTTTTATGCTATGGACCGTGATAAGCGCTGGGACCGTGTAGAACAGGCTTATAATGCTCTGGTCTGCGGTGAAGGCGTACAGGCAGCTGATGCAGTTCAGGCAATCGCTGACAGCTACGCTGAAGGCGTAACAGACGAATTTGTGAAGCCTACCGTATGCTGTGCTGACGGCACCATCAAGGAAGGCGACAGCGTTATCTTTATGAACTTCCGTCCTGACCGTGCTCGTGAGATTACTTATGCACTCACTCAGCCTGATTTTGACGGTTTTGCTCGTAAGAAGACCGTGTATCCCCTGAACTATGTCTGCACCTCTCAGTACGATGAGAAGCTGGACATTCCCATTGCATATCCCCCTGAGACCATTGAATGTACTCTGGGCGAATACATTGCAAAGCAGAATCTCAAGCAGCTGCGCATTGCAGAAACGGAGAAGTACGCTCATGTCACCTTCTTCTTTAACGGTGGCGTCGAGACCGTATATCCCGGCGAAGACCGCATTCTGATTGACTCCCCCAAGCAGTTCCCCACATATGACCTCATTCCTGAAATGAGCGCAGTTGCCGTACAGGAAGCTCTGTGCGAACAGATTGCTACAGAGAAGTACGATGTTATTATCTGCAACTTTGCAAACTGCGATATGGTTGGTCATACCGGTGATATGGCGGCTGCAATTAAGGCAGTGGAAACTGTTGATGCCTGCGTTGGTCAGGTGGTTAAGAGCTGCACGGAACATGGCTACATTATGTGCCTGACCGCTGACCACGGTAACGCAGATATCATGTTCGATGAAGAAGGTAAGGTCAATACTGCGCATACCACTAATCCCGTACCTTTTGCGGTGAAGAATGCAACGGCAATCCTTAAGTCCGGCAGACTGTGTGATATTGCACCGACTATGCTGGAGCTGATGGGACTGCCTATCCCCGAAGAAATGACCGGTGAAAGTTTGTTACTTCCTATTGATTAAGTATAAATTAAGACAAGGAGTTATTAATTATGAAACAGTATTTTGAAATCGTTGATGTAATGGCTCGCGAAATCCTGGACTCTCGCGGCAATCCTACCGTTGAAGTTGAAGTTACTCTGGAAGATGGCACCGTAGGCCGTGCAGCTGTTCCTTCCGGCGCATCTACCGGTATTCACGAAGCTTGCGAACTGCGTGACGGTGACAAGACCCGTTACCTGGGCAAGGGCGTAACCAAGGCAGTTCAGAATGTAAACACTGAAATTGCAGAAGCTATGCTGGGTCTGAATGTTCTGGATCAGGCTGGCATCGACAAGATGCTCATCGAAATCGATGGCACTCCCAACAAGAGCCGTCTGGGCGCAAACGCAATTCTGGGTGTATCTCTGGCTTGTGCTAAGGCAGCTGCAGAAGCAACCGGAAACAGCCTGTACAACTACATTGGCGGCTGCAATGCTAAGACTCTGCCCGTACCCATGATGAACGTTCTCAACGGTGGCGCACACGCAACCGGCTCCAACGTTGATATTCAGGAATTCATGATTATGCCTGTCAGCGCTACTTCTTTCGCAGAAGCTCTGAGAATGTGCTCCGAAGTATTCCACGCACTGAAGAAGATCGTTCATGCTAACGGCGTTGGCGACGAAGGCGGTTACGCACCTAACCTGGAAAGCGACGAAGACGCTCTGAAGGCTCTGGTTGCTGCTATCGAAGCTGCTGGCTACAAGCCTTACGATGACTTCAAGATTGCTATCGACGGCGCTGTTGCTGACTGGTTCTGCGAAGAAGACCAGTGCTACCACCTGCCCAAGCGTGGCACAGTTATGACTCGTGAACAGATGGTTGATATGTGGGAAGACTTTGCGAACAAGTACCCCATCGTATCCATCGAAGACGGCATGGGAGAAGACGACTGGGAAGGCTGGAAGATGCTGATGGATCGTATCGGCGACCACGTTCAGCTGGTTGGCGACGACCTGTTTGTAACCAACACCGAACGCATCAAGAAGGGCATCGAACTGGGTTGCGCTAACGCAGTTCTGATTAAGCTGAACCAGATCGGTACTCTGACCGAAACTCTGGACGCTATCGCTATGGCTCACAGAGCAGGCTGGACTGCTATTGTTTCTCACCGTTCCGGCGAAACCGAAGACACCACCATTGCTGACATCTCCGTTGCTACCAACGCAGGTCAGATTAAGACCGGTGCTCCCAGCCGCAGCGACCGTGTTGCAAAGTACAACCAGCTGCTGCGTATTGAAGACGAACTGTTTACCGTTGCTCAGTACCCCGGCAACGATGCATTCTTCTCCATCAATAAGTAATTTTGCTTGAGGCAAACCCTCAGTAATGAATAGAAGGTGTTTTCATTGGTAATACTACCAATGAAAACACCTTTTTAATTTACGGAGGGAATTATGAATAAGGACTATCAAGAATCGGAAGGTCTGTTTAGCGGAAAGGGCTTTTACATAGCCATGTTGCTATGTGTATCCATTGTTGCTGTATCTGCATGGGCCATTGTGCGCAACAAGCCTGAAGAAAATACAGAGCCTGTTGCGGAAGTAACCGATAATATGCAGAACGAAGTAGATACCAAGTGGGAAGTATGGGACGAGCCCACCGATGCGCAAGAAACAGATATTCCGGATGTAAGCGGAGTGATCGACGAGATTCAGCCGGAAGAACCGGCTAAAGAAGTATCAGGTCCCGCAAATCCTGAACCTATGCCCAAGCCTACACCCGAACCTGTTGCAAACATGGACGAGAAGACCTATATCTGGCCTGTGGTTGGGGAAGTCGCACTGCCGTACAGCGTGGATAAACTGGTTTACAATGTGACCATGGGGGATTGGAGAACCCACGACGGTGTAGACATTGAGGCGACAAACGGTCAGCTTGTACGAGCAGCCAGCAAAGGAACTGTAGAAGAAGTATATAAAGACGAACTTTACGGTACAACAGTTGTCATTAACCACGGCGATGGCCTTGTCAGCTACTACGCAAACTTGCAGGAAGTTCCTACAGTTAAGGTAGGGGATAAGGTACAGACCGGGGACACCATAGGTGCAGTTGGTAATACGGCGATTTGCGAATCAGCAGTAACCTATCATTTGCACTTTGCAATGTCACTGAATGACCAGTCCGTTGATCCCAATGAATACCTGCCCGTTATGTAATGGATTACCCCTGAAAAGTCGCTCTTTTTGGGGGTAAAACTTTTTTGAAAAAACTTTAAAAAAGTTATTGACAAAATGTGTCGAAACGAATATAATAGTCTCTGTTGTGGCGGCATAGCTCAGTTGGCCAGAGCACACGGTTCATACCCGTGGTGTCCCCGGTTCGAATCCTGGTGCCGCTACCAAATATCGCCGAAGCAATCGTTTCGGCGATCAATATGGCCCGTTGGTCAAGCGGTCAAGACACCGCCCTTTCACGGCGGTAACATGGGTTCGATTCCCATACGGGTCACCACAAAAAAGAGAGGAACCATTCCTCTCTTTTCTATTCCACAGTCGGACAACAGCTTCAAAAAATGAATGAAAATTCTGAAAAAAGTTGTTGACAAATGAATCTGATTTGTGTATAATCAATCTTGCGTTGAGGCGGCATAGCTCAGTTGGCCAGAGCACACGGTTCATACCCGTGGTGTCCCCGGTTCGAATCCTGGTGCCGCTACCACTAACGTCGCCGGACGCAAATTCATCCGGCGATTAATATGGCCCGTTGGTCAAGCGGTCAAGACACCGCCCTTTCACGGCGGTAACATGGGTTCGATTCCCATACGGGTCACCAAAAAAGAGAGGATGAATATCCTCTCTTTTTTTATTTGTTTGGAGGCGTAGCTCAGCTGGTTAGAGCGCCTGCTTCACACGCAGGAGGTCGATGGTTCGAGTCCATTCGTCTCCACCAAAATAGGAACAAAAACCGTCCTTTTTAGGGCGGTTTTGTTTTATTTATCTAGATTTACGAATATCGAGATTTTCGGAAGTCAAGTCTGTTAGTAGCATGTTAGTAACCGTACAAATAGTGTTTTATTATGTTACCTTCCATAAGACTAACGAAAAGATAGAACCACCCCAGCTGTTACAGTTGGGGTGGTCTTGAATATTATTCAACTCGAGTTTGGACAGCATATCAATTGCCTGCTTAATCACGCTGGGGATAGGGATACCCATCAGACCTGCGTTCTCGGTAATCGAAATTGTTTCGTTAAGAATAAACGCAATGCATACGCCGTCTTTGACCATATTCGTACCGGCAATGATGTCCAGACGGTAGCCGATCAGGACGAAAACAAGTATCATGGCCTTGCGGAACAGACCTTTAATGCCGGCTCTGCTTTCCAATGCACCGGTCTCTGTCTTAGGACTTGCGTGGAAAACACCTGCGACAATCAGACCTGAAATATAGTCGATGCCCATAAAAATACACAGTGTGGTCATTGCAGCAGTCCAGCCACCCAGCATGCCCGAGATAATTCCGCCAACAGCGCCAAATACAGCACAAATAGTTTCTTTCATTTGTTCAATTTCCTTTCTTTATCTATTATCCCAACGACCTTTATTCGGTCTCACGTCTACATGCACATGGCCAGAGTAAATCCCAAGGCCACCGCAATTCGGCATCAGGCTTTCAATATAGCTGTACACATCTTCAGGTGAAATACCATCAACCACAATGTCAGCAGCAATGCCGTCCATGTGTTTACTGTTTGGTGATGTTCCATCAAGCTCAGCGTTATAGTCTGGGCATCGCAAACCACTTGTAACGATAACAGGTCTTCCGAAGTGCTGTCGGACATTCTCTAAGAGTTGTACGAGCTGGTGGTTGGGTTCATGTGTAAATCCATTACAGTACCGACCATCGCAAAAGCAACGGAACTCACGCCGCTCAAAGTGCGGTATCGTTGCCCAAAAGTCAACAGGCACAGGCTCAACGGAATCATCCGCTTCCAATTTTGCTTTCCATGTGCTTGGACCGCCAAAGCCGTCGACCTGACGGCCAATAAAGCCCAGGCTAATCTGCAGCTTGCGCACTTCTTCCATACTTTTTCCTTCAGTGGCACGACCAAAGATGCCGTCAGATACAAGGCCAACAGAACGCTGGAATGCCTTTGTTCCCCCAACACACAGCACGCCCCACTTACTATCGATTTCGCCTTCATAGAAGCCCAGCACTTTCAACTGCCACTGTTTTTGTATAGTAGTCATAAATCTTCCTCTGTTCTATCAAGAATTAGACTTAAAGCGTCTGCTGCCAATATCCAGGATAATCTTCAGGGGACCAAGTAGTCTTGTCGGTATACTCGTTCAACACGCAAATATACTTTTTGCCCTTAAACATTACCTTATCGCCTTTGACATACACACGGTTGGGCTGATATTCAGGATATTCGCTTGTGGGGGGTACTGTGCCACCACCTTCCAACGTTCTGAGACGACGCTCATGGTCCTCGATGCGTGCCGCCAAATCGTTCGACATTTCAGGGTCTGCATTTTCTCTGGCCAAGTTAATCAGTTCGGTTCTCTGCTCGTCAGTGATATTACCCTGAACCCATAATGTATCGATTTTTCTCAGCATATCGGATAGTTCAAAACGTCTGGACTGGATTACGGATTTAATAATATCGTACATATAATTCCTCCTTAAAATGTACATCTAGCATTTTTACATTAGCGTAAGCATTGCCGATTCCAAGGCCGTCAATCGTTCTTCGTGTGTAGGCTTGTTCAGCTGATCAAGTTCTTCGGGCGTGTATGGAATATAGCGATAAATGTTCTCATACTCATCCCATGCATCCTGCGGTGGCACATATGCCACATCAATCACTTTTTCCATGTCGTGTCCGCCGCTATCATATGTCTCTTTTACCTCTAGGTGGAACTGCTCCTCCACTTCCTGCACCGCTTCGTGGTGACGCAGGAACAGGCAGTCGGGCACGAGTTTTCCGACCGTTAAGTCGGGGTTCGTCATTTCCTGATTTTGTTCATTTAAAATGCGCATACTTCACCTCATTTCACCCGTTTCCAGACGTTGACCGTCAGGTATGGGGGCATATTGTTTATCGGACGACCTTCACCAACAGCCATATTCATTCGTCCGGCAGCCGTACCATAAAGGAATGCAACTGTCCTGTCGATTACGGGTTCGTTCTTCCCGCTTGTATATGATCCGCCGTATGCAATAGGCAAAGTTTCGGGTAGTTCACTTTGCAGCAACTTATGCGCCGCTTCGCCGCCCCTTGTGCCGACTTTGTAGGTGTCCCCCGCCGCCAGCAGGAACACATCGTTCAGTTGCAGCCAGTCACCGCCGAACAGCTTTGCAGGACTGGCGGCATCGGCGGAGATGTAGACACTGCCCACAGGGTGCAGCCAGTCCAGCAGTGACCGTCCCTGCACTTTCAGTCCCCAGTCAATTTCCAGCACCCCGTCGGCTTCGGCGTACTTGCCAAAGGCCGCACCTTTGCCCCCTTTGCGTC
>RCNI01000929.1_pt1 | contig 16838 bp, 11 predicted proteins | sample 2041151 | NCBI WGS metagenome assembly RCNI01 (sample SAMN09708214, study PRJNA481090) | feces metagenome | isolation source: feces | place: Antarctica: Albino Rookery | reverse complement strand
GGCTTCGTTGCCCGGTCTATGGCCGTTGAAGGTCTTACCATGACTTCCTTGAATCTGGGCATCCTCAGCACCGAAGGGGATGAACTTCGGATCGTGGTTTCTGTTCGCTCCATGCTGAGCAGCGCCATTGACGATCTGGTGAACCGGATCGATACCGTCAATAAGCTGTTTGGTGCGGTTATGGAGCGGGGAGCAGAGTACCCCGGCTGGAGCTACAGCGAAAATTCCCCCATGCGGGAGACGATGCGAAAGATTGTAAAGAGACGCTATCACGAGGAACTGAATGTGACGGCTGCCCACGGCGGATGTGAATGCGGCGTGTTCAGTGCCATCCATGGGGATATGGATATTATCTCCATCGGACCTGTGACAGAGCATATTCACACCCCGGATGAGCAGCTGGATCTGGCATCCTTTGATCGTACATATCATTTGCTGACAGATGTTATAAAAGATTGCAGATAAGGAGGAATATCCATGGAAAAAGGACTGGTAGTTATTCTCAGCGGCGCAAGTTCTGTTGGTAAGCATGGCATTCGGAAACTGCTGAAAGAAGACCCGGATCTGCACCTGCACTATTCTGTTTCCATCACCACCCGTCCCCCAAGGGAGAAAGAAGTGGATGGCGGCGATTACTATTTCGTGACCTTTAAAAATTTTGCCGAGGCGGTAAAGAACCGGGAACTGGTGGAGTATACCGAGTTTAACGGCTACTATTACGGTACGCCCAAGGCACATCTGGATTTTCTTCTGGAACAGGGAAAAAATGTTCTCATTGAGGTGGAGGCACAGGGCGTAGGTCCGCTGAAACTTCACTATCCCGATGCACTGGCATTTTTTGTGATGCCCCGTTCTCTGGAGGATCTGGAAAAGCAGATCAACGAGGTTTACGGAGACGATGAGGCATCTGCAAAGAATCGTCTTAATAAGGCAAAAATGGATATGGAACTTGCAAGTCTTTTCCGCAATGTAGTCTCCAACGAAGATACGGAGGCTGCGGTCAGACAGATCAAGGAACGAATCCTGAAAGAATTGGAAAAAAGAAAGAGAGGGAAGTAAATCATGGCTATTTCTGAGCAGCATGCACTGATGAGCGAACCGGTGCACGCAGAGGAACTTCGTACAAAATTACTGCCCTACCGGAATCAGGAGCAGATCCGCAATCAGTGGTTAAAGAAACGGCTGAAGACCGTTCTGCCTATGGTGATGAAGCGATCCGGTATTGATATGTGGGTGGTTTGCTGCAAGGAATATAATGAAGATCCGGTGCTGACCACTTTGGTTCCCTGTGCTATGATGACCGCACGAAGAACCACCATTCTGGTATTCCACCTGCAGAGCGATGGTACGGTGCGCCCCATGGCTGTTACCAGACCCGGTGTGGGGCTGGAAGGCTATTACGAATCCATGTGGACGAATCCCAAGGGCTTCCAGTGGGACAACAGCAAGGCACTGATGCCGGATGGGGCAGCGGTGGAAAAGAAAACCCCGGCAGAGACCCAGTGGGAGTGCTTAAACCGCATTATTACCCAGTGCAACCCGGAAAAAATCGGTATTGATGTTTCCGATACCTTTGCTTTTGCTGACGGCCTTTCCCATACCATGTATCAGAACCTGATGGCGTGCCTCAGCGAAGAGAACAAAAAGAAGCTGTGCAGCGCTGAAAATGTCTGTGTGGGCTGGCTGGAAACCCGCACGGAAGAGGAGCTTGCCGCCTACAACGGCATCGTTCAGATTGCCCACGGCATTATCGATGAGGCGTTTTCCAGCCGGGTGGTTCTGCCCGGTGTCACCACCAATGCGGATGTAAAATATTTCATGATGCAGCAGTCCTATAATCTGGGCCTGTTTCCCTGGTTTGATTTTGAGGTTTCCATCCGCCGTGCGCAGGTAGGGGAGATTGACGACGAAGCCGTGATCCTCCCCGGGGATGTTCTCCACTGTGATGTGGGTATCCGGTATCTGAATCTGTGTACCGATACTCAGGAAAATGCCTATGTCCTGAAGCTGGGAGAAACCGATGCGCCGGACTATCTGAAGGCGGCGATGGCAAAGGCAAACCGCCTGCAGGAGATCACCGTTTCCAACTTTAAGCAGGGGCGTACCGGCAATGAGGTGCTGGCAATGTCCCGGCAGCAGGCAATCAGCGAAGGGATTGATCCCTGCATTTACAGCCACCCCATCGGCTATCATGGTCATGGCGCAGGCCCGACCATTGGTCTTTGGGATATGCAGGGCGGCGTTCCCGGTCATGGGGACTATCCGCTTTATGATAACACCTGCTACAGCCTGGAGCTGAGCTGCAAGGTTAATATCGAGCCTTGGAATGTGGAAATGATGTTCGGTGCTGAGACAGATGTGATCTTCACCGGCGGTCAGGTTTACTATGCAGCAGGGCGCCAGACCCGGTTCCATCTGATCAAATAAAAGGGGAACCGCCATGAAAAAGATTTCGGTGGTGCGGATGATCTTTCTGGTTGGTCTTTACTCCATATTTGCCAATCTTGCCCACCCCATTGAACCCACCATCTACACGAATCTGGGATTCCACAATTATATGTTCGGTGTTGCCATGGCAGCCATGTCTCTCACTAACTTCCTGTTTGCACCCTTCTGGGGAAAAGTGATGGATCGCTATGGCTGCGCAAATGTCACCGGCCTCAGCTTCTTTGGCTATGCCTTTTCGCAGTACTTATTTGCTACGGCAACCACCGAGCTTACCATGACTCTGGCCCGGCTGCTGGCAGGCGTGTTTCTCAGCACCGTCAGCGTCAGCCAGCTGCTCTATGTCATGCGCTACAGCCCTCCCGGAAAGACCAACCAGTATCTCATGTATACTGCCACCACCAGTGCGGTAATATCCCCGGTTGGCTATCTCATCGGCGGCGTGATGGGAGACTATTCCATCCGCTGCACCATGATGACACAGGTGGTGGGGCTGGCGGTCATCGGTGTGCTGTTCTTCCTGATTTTAGGGGATGCGCAGCCCACGGAGAAGGTTACCGGAAAAATGACCTTCTGGGATGTCAATCCCATGAAGAGTTTCTGTGAGATCGGTCCTTACTTAAATGCTGCGCTGGTGGTGTTTTTCACGGTGGCGCTGCTGACCAATTTTGCAAGCATCTGCTATGAGCACAGCTTCAATTACCTGATTAAAGAAGAATACGGCTTTCCGCCTTCCTATAACGGAATGCTGAAAGCTTTTGTAGGCATTGTTGCCCTGATTTCCAATGCAACGGTCTGTTCCTACCTGCTGAAGAAATCCAATATTCAGAAATCCACCATTGGTGTGCTGGCAATTTGCGCAGTCATGTGCTTCGGGATTGTGGTAATCAAAGATGTGGTACCCTTTATTATCATCAATGTAGTGTTTTTTGGATTTAATTCCGTATATCTGCCGCTGGTGCAGTCCACGCTGACCCAGATGGCGGATAAAGAGGAATACGGTATTTTCGTGGGAATGTTCAATGCCATCCGGTCGGTAGGTGCAGTTGCCGGTTCGCTGGTAGCAGGCTTTGCCTATGAAGTCCATTCCCGGCTGCCCTTTGCAGTAACGGCGGTACTGTTTGTTGTATCGGTGGTTTGCGCATGGGTAAACTTTCGCCAGTTCCAGACGGGAAAAGGAAATGCTGCCTAAAAGAAAAAACGAAAGCCTCCGGTACAGCCGGAGGCTTTCGTACTTATATAGAGTAACGCATCAGAAAAAACGCCTGCTGTTTACAGCTCCAGAGGAATAATTCTGTCCTCGTGGCGTGCTTTTTCGGCAGCGAAGCAGATGAGGTGGCTCTGGAGGGAGACTTCTGCATCGGTTTGGTTCCTGCCTTCCTCGCCCTGAACGGCACGGACGAAGTCCTGCATCAGGTAATAGTCTCCGCCGGCGTGACCATAGGTATTGTTGGATTCCGGCACGGGAACTTCCACTTCTTCGGCGTCTTTGCCAAAGCGATGGAATACCAGATGATTTTTGTCCAGATTTCCTTCCAGATCGCCCTTGGTTCCGGTAATGCGGATCATGCGGGTGCAGTCACCGGTGAAGGCCGTGAGGGTAAAGCTGGCAACACCGCCTCCCTCAAATTCCAGATTGACTACCTGACGGTCTGCTACATCGTTGTCGCAATGGTAGACGCAGCGTCCGTAAGGTCCCTCCCGCAGGGCCTTTTCGATACCGGCGGGGGTCAGATCGGTGGTGAGCATATCCACCGGCCAGTTGGTGTTGCCGGTAAGATAAAGCTTGCGATCTTCATAAATGCAGTCCTTGCTGTGAGGGCAGCCGTCAGAGCAGCGCAGGGGAGCGCCTGCAGGGGCGTGTTCCTCGTTAAAATACTGCATACTGCCGAAGCTGCTTACAGCACGGCAGCGCTTTCCCATCAGCCAGACCAGAATATCCATATCGTGGCAGCTCTTGGCCAGAATCATGGGGCTGGACGCAGCTTCGTTGCGCCAGTTGCCCCGGACATAGCTGTGGGCGAAGTGCCAGTAAGCCACATTTTCAATCAGGGAGATGGAAACAACCTCACCCAGCGCATCCTCGTCAATGAGCCGTTTGATGGTGCGGAAGAAGGGGGTATACCGCAGCACATGGCAGACGGAAAGAACCTTTCCACTCTTCTTGGCGGCATCGGCAATGGCACGGCATTCTTCTTCCTGATTGCTCATGGGCTTTTCCAGCAGAACATGGTAGCCCTTGTTTAATGCCTCTACCGCCGGACCGGTGTGCTGATCGTCCAGTGTGGCAATCAGAGCGGCATCCGCCAGTTTCGGCTGCGCCAGCAGCTCCGTCCAGTCATCGTACTGAGCATCAAGGTCAATGCCGTATTCCCGGCAGAAGTGTTCCCGGCGTTCCCGTTTGGGTTCGGCAACTGCCACAATTTTCAGTTCCTCCGGGTGCTGCTTTGCGTATGCGGCATAAACCTGTCCACGTGCGCCTGCACCGACTAGAATTGCAGTTACTTGTTTCATGATACAAGTTCCTCCAGTTTTTTGAGGAGTTCTTCATATACGGATTCAAAGAAAGCGGGATCATCGTTGTAGTCGGAATTGCTGCGGAAGACCTGCTGTACCAGTGCATCGTGGGCTTCTTCGTCCTTGTGCCGCAGCAGGATCAGCAGAGCTGCATCCTCTGCACCACGGCGGGCGGCTTCCATCCGCATACCGGGCCAGGGACCGTCTGTTCCGGGGTAAACGATAAAGGAATCACCGCAGGGGAAGTTAGTGCCGATGCCGGTGTGATTGGGACAGCTGGTTGCCTCAAAGGGATTCATATCCTCCGGGAACTGGTTGAAGCCCCAGTGCAGGAAACCGGACAGCCGATTTTTGGCACAGCCCCAGAACAGAAGCCGGCCTTTCAGCACTGCAAAATCCAAAAAGCGGTTGAGCCAGTTGCCCTCAGGACCGCAGCAGACATAGGTCCAGACTTCCTCACCCAGGCGAATCAGCGCATCAAACTGCTCCTTGCCTGCTTCATAGCCGGGGGTGCCGGGAACCCAGATGTCCACACCGCCACGGAACTCTGCGGAAGAGACTGCCTCGATGACTTTCACACCGGGCAGATATTTGCGGAGAATGGATGCTGCCAGATAGTACTGCTTTTTCCGGGGCTCCAATGCCTCGGGAGGACAGTGAATATCCGGCTCATCGTGAATGTGGAAAACCACATTCTTTTCCCAGCCGTGCTGCTTCAGGAAATCTGCCAGTGCCTGAACATAGCGCACGGTGATGGCATAGCCTTCCGTGGTGTCGATGGGCTTGTCCGGTGCCATGGCGCAGGTGAAGCGGTCGGTGTACATATTGGGCATACCGTCCGGGAGAAAACCACGGCTGAGCAGCGGCCCAATCTCGATGGTGGAAAATCCTTCATCAAAGAAGCAGCGAGCCAGCGGCTCCAGATAGGAAAAATCGAAGGTATAGGGATCCCGGCTGACTACGCACCGATCGTCCAGCTCAAAATAGAACATGGTCTGGTGAACACGGCGCATGGCGTGGGCATACTTGCGTACCATCTGGTAAAATTCCGGTGTTCCCTCGGTAAGCCCGTGGGAATGGGCAATGGAGCGCAGGCTGAACCAGTTGGTCACCGGGAAAGTGTCTTCGGGAATCGTTACATCGTAAACCCGGACATCAATCCGGCAGGTGTAAGCCCCCACCTGCAGCTGGGCGGTGTGGGTCCCGGCGGAGATGCCTGCCTTCGGAACCAGACACACATACAGGGCAGCCAGACCCTCTTCCGGTTCCAGAGTGCCTGCAATGGGCTGGAGACAGTCGTATACCTGGAAGGGGGCAAGGCGGGTTGCATAAGCGGGGCGCTGGGCAGGACGCTGCTCCAGTACCATGGCACCGCCCTGATCTTCGCCGTTGCCGGTGTTGTACTCCACGGGGATGCGCCGCATCCGGAACCACTCAGCGGTAAAAGCCTCGCTTTCCAGAGAGAGGGACAGGGGAGAATCGGCAGGTAACAGCAGCTGAATGCCCGGTTTGCCGTTTTTGGGCATGACCACCCGCAATGCTTCCGGCAGGGGGGTCAGAGGGGTATCCGGGTAAAAGAACTCTTCTCGGGCGCTGATAGCACCCAGTATGTTGGTTTTATTCATAAAATCAGTTTCCTTATCAAACCAAAATAGATTACTTCCCCAAAAGGAAAAGCTGACAGGAAAAGCAGCTTCCCTTTTGGGGAGTGTTTTCATTACAGAAGGGTAGAGAAAATCAGATTGTCGTGCTGTGTGCAATCCTGACTGTGGGCAAACTGAATGATGCCTTCATAGTGTTCGCCGTAAATCGGTTCTTCCATGGTGCTGGAGCCATAGCAGGGGACGCTGTAGTCAAGCTGTCCTGCATTGATAATGGCGTTATGATGCACAGAAACATTGCGGCAGGAAGAGAAGAATCCGGCCAGACGGGGGCAGTCCACGATGGTGTTTTCGCAGATCTCAATATCATTAAAAACAGGATACTCCGTCCGTCCGCCGGGGAGGTATACGCCCATGTAGATCACTGCCATTTGCCATGCATTCAGATCACAGTGGCGGATCACATTGTTGCGAATCAGCAGGTCGGTGACACCCTGACCCTCGCTCCAGCGGCTTTCACAGCCGGTTTCAATTTGAATGGCTGCACCCTGAATGTTTTCAAACAGGTTGTTTTCCACCAGACCGTGGCTGCCCTGAAGCAGCGCACCACGGGCACGGTTGTTGGTGAAGCGGCAGTTGCGGATGATGTAATAATCGGTGTGGAAGGTGCGGTTGAAGATAACCGCCTCTTCGTTCAGCTCCTTGGGAAGCGCATCGGAAAGCCGCATTACGCAGGTGCGCTCCTCCGGCTGATAGGACAACTCTTCGATGACAGAGGTATAGCCTGTGGGGGAGAGATCCGGATTGCGCAGTTCAATCTGGCTGCCAACTTCAAACTGAAGAGCAGATTCAGCTACCCGGAGGGCTTTCAGTGTGTGATCGTCCAGACGACGCACACCCATGCTGGAATTATCATGGAGATTGATGCAATCATCACCTGCACCGGAGAAGTCGCAGTCCTCAATGATAAATTGTCCCTGAGAATTGCCCACGTGCAGGCAGTCCACCGAGATGGAAACGCTGCGGCCGGTACCGGGTCTGGGCTGAATTTTGCAGTGGTCAAAGTGCAGGTGATGCACGCCGCCGCTGCTGAGGAAACCGTGACCGGGACAGCCGTAAATGGTGACATGATCCAATGTGATATGGCTGCTGCGGCAGGTGCGGACAGCTACGCCGTCATATTCAAAGTGGCGGAAGTTGTAGCACTGGGAAGCCCTGAAGTGGGCAGCAGCCCACTGAGGACGGCTGGTATAAATCCGGAGAACATTTTCTTCCAGCTTTTCCATCTTGGGGAGCAGGATGTTGCTCAGCTCCCGAACCAGATGCTGCATTTCCTCATCGGATTTGGCATCGCCGGACAGGTGAATATGGTCGTCTACATAGGGCCGGAACTCGATGCCGCCGGTGCAGCCGGGGGTATAGCGGTGGGAATCATAGGGACCTACGATCCGAATCTCCATATCTTCGGGAATAGAAGGGACACCGGGGAAGACCACATCCAGATAGCTTCCGTCTTCTGCGACAGACCGGACAACGCCCACCGTAGCAAGGGGAGCATCCTCCCATGCCCAATCCAGAATCAGGTCTTTCAAGTGAATCCGCTGAGAATCCAGAATGTCCCAGTATGCCACCGGGGTGTGGAAAATCAGCTGACTGTTGTGTCCCTCTACGGTCAGATCCCGGATGTTATGAATGGGCATATAGATCTGATCCGGTGCGCAGTAAAAGTGGTAAACACCCTCCGGAATTTCCAGTACTGTGCCGGGATTCTCCCGGCAGAAGTCCAGAGCGGCCCGGAATGCAGAAGTGTTGCAGAAGCCCTTTTCGCAGCGGGCACCAAAAGCCTCCACGGAGCGGGTCATGCCGCAGCTCCTGGGAAGATCGATTTGAATGGAAGTCGGGTCAAAGTGTTTCATGAGTGATTATCCTTTCACGCCAGAAGACATGATGCTGGCCTTGAGCTGTTTAGAGAAAGCAAGGCAGATAAGAAGAACCGGCAAAATGGTCACAAAGGAGATACCCATCAGTGCGTTCTGCTTGGTGCTGACATTGTTTGCAATGTTGTAAAGTGCCACATTCAGGGTCCACAGATCCTGACGCTCGGTGACCATCCATGCCCAGAAGAAGTCATTCCAGTTGCCAAGGAAGGTTTGCAGGGCAATCAGGGCAATGATGGACTTGGAAAGGGGCATACAGATCCGGGTGTAAAGGTAGGCGTTGGATGCGCCGTCCAGCCGGGCTGCTTCAAAATAGGAACTGGGGATTTTATCAAAGAAGCCCTTGAACAGGTAGACATAAAAACCATAGGGATACAGGAACGGCAGCAGCAGAGCGGTATAGTTATTGTAAGCACCCATGTTCTTGTACATGATCAACTGGGGCAGCATGATACTTGCAAAGGGAATCATCTGGGCGCCCAGGAAGAACAGCAGTACGAATCTGCCCGTCCGGGGACTGAGCAGCCGGCTGATGACAAAGCCGCACAGGGAGCACAGAAGCACCTGGGAAATGATGGCAAAGCCAATGACGATGACTGTGTTGAGCACAAAGGTCATGAAGCCGTATTTTGCCACAGTTTCATTTCGGCTGTACATATAGTTGGGAAGCTTCATGTAGTGGGCAAAGCTTTCCAGAAGCAGTGAGTTGTTCTTCTTGACAGAGCAGCCCTGAATTTCGCCGTGGAGAGAGAATTTCTTTTCAAAGACGGTGTTTACCAGGGTGCTTGCGACTTCTTCAGACTGCTGGGGAGCGGTTCTCTTTGCAAGCCCGGCGGGATTATATTCATATCCGATGATCTTGGCAGCCCGCTCAGCACGATCCTTGTAGAGAAGGGTTTGATTTTTCAGCACGGTGCCTTCATAGATGCCGTAGTCCTTTTCCATCTGCAGCTGGCTCTGGTGGGCACGGCCGTAGAAAATGGTCTTGCCATCCTGAGTGCCATAGAACTTGACTTCAAAAATGGATTCCCGGTTCAGAACGGTATATGTGCCGAACATGGTGCTGACCATGTCGTCCTGCAGCTGGGCAATCAGTTCTTCTTCCGTGCCCTCAAAGCCGGTGTAATCCACGGCAACAGACAGGGAGTTTGCCGGATCGGGGAGCAGCTTGGGGGGAATATCATAGATCTTGGTGTTATCCTTCATGGCGTTGCTGACGGTAAGCAGGAAGGGGAACATGATCAGCAGCAGGGAAATCACCGTAACAACGACGGCGACAATTTTCAGCGAGAGGTCGCTTTTGGAAAGGCGAACCTTGTTTTTGCTATTCATCTTCATAAGGCTCACTCCTTTTCTGCGTTCTCAAAGTGCATCTGGATCATGGTCATGATCATGACGGTGATCATGAGGATAACCGATGCTGCCGATCCACGGCCGTAGTTAAAGTCCTTGTTAAAGGCATTGTAGATGTAAATGCCCTGCGTTGTGGATGCACCGCTGGGACCACCGGCAGCGAACATATAGGGCGCATCCAGCATCTGCATAGCCGTAGATACGGCGATAATCAACTGGATAAAAATAATGTAGCGGATGTTGGGTAGGACGATGTACCAGATTCGTTTCCAGCCGGTACAGCCATCCAGTGCGGCAGATTCCACAATGTCAGGGGAGACATTCTGAATGGCGGACAGGTACAGAAGCACGCTGATGCCGCCGCCGATGACACCGGGGAAGATGATACAGAACTTAACCAGAGATCTATCGCTGAGCCAGAGCTGAGGCTGACCGCCGAAAAACTGTACGATCTGGTTGGCAACACCGTAATCAGGGTGCCAGATCCAGCGCCAGACGATGACATTGATGGCGGTAGGGATCAGAGCCGGCAGCAGATACAGGGTGGAGACGGTGCTCTTCATCTTCCGAAGTTCATTGAGGAACAGTGCCTGAATGATGGGAATAAAGAATGCCATCAGAATCTGCAGAGCCAGGAAGGCGAAGGTGTTTTGCCATGCTTCCCAGTAGAAATCCGTCTTGAACATGGTGATGTAGTTTTTTAATCCCACGAATTTACCGGGAGGGTCGATGGGATTGTATTCATAGAGAGAAATGCGTGCGGCCTTCAAAATAGGATAATATTTTAACCATAAAGTGAAGATGATCGGCAGCAAGAGAAAAAGCCATGGTGCAATTTTTTGCCTCAGAAAATACCCACGGTCCTGTTTTTTCTCCAACCTGATAGGTTTTTGCATGGTGCGTGCTCCTTTCGAATTTGTCATATGTATTATAACAAACAACCGTGGATTTTAAGAATACACAAATGCTACCTTGGGGGTGCACAGTTTTTGTGCTCTTTTTATCTTTTGTGCATGTTTTTGGATATTCCGTGAAAGAGGACAAAATAAGCTACCATACAGGTAGAAATTTTGTCATTTACATCCAAAGCATGATTTGGTAAACTAGCTGTAGTTTCACAGGAACCCCGGCAGCGCCGGGACCTGAAAATGAAGGAGGAAATGAAATGAAACTTACGAAACGGTTAGGCGCACTGCTTTTGGTGTCCGTTATGCTCGTTTCTGCACTGGCTGCTTGCGGCAAGCAGGAGCCTGCTAAGGAAACAGACGGCAAGCCTACAGAAAAAGTGGATGTTACAGAAGCTCCCGCTACTGAGGGCAAGGAAACTGTTGAGCTGACTCTTTGGACCACCAGCCGTAATGCTGATGAGTTTACCACTGAGCGTCAGAACGAGTTCCAGAAGCAGCATCCCTGGATCAAGCTGAACATCGTCGTCAAGGAAGGCGATCCCGGCAACGAGTTCTATCAGGCTGTTGCAGCCGGCACGGCACCCGATTGCATCAATGGTTCTTTCACCATGATGGACAAGTACATCTCCGCTGGCATCGTTGCTCCCCTGAACGAGTACCTGGATGAGTGGGATGAGACCGATATGCTGGACAAGGCATACCTGGAAATGTTCAAGCGCGACGGCAATTACTACGGCATTCCCTATCAGGTTATGCCCATGCTGTTTGCTTACAACAAGGCTCTGTTTAAGGATGCCGGCATCGAGAATCCTCCCACCACTTGGGAAGAGGCTCTTGAGGCTGCTAAGAAGGTCAACACCGGTGACGGACAGGTTGCAGGTTATGCAACTCTGGCTGCTGAATGGACCGAGTGGTTCTTCCAGTACTACGTATGGCAGGCTGGCGGCGATCTGACCAAGGAGAACGAAGATGGCACTGCTACTCTGACCTTCACCGATCCCGCTGTTATCGAGGCTGCCAAGTACTATCAGCAGCTGTCTGCTGAGAAAGTTCTCCCCAGTGACCGTGGCCTGAAGTTCGGCGATCTGCTGGACAACTTTGCACATGGCAAGATCGGCATGATGCCTTTCGCAGTTGACTGGGTTATCGACGTAGCCAACAAGGGCATGGATCTGGATGATCTGGGTCTGATCCTGCCTCCCGCAGGTCCTTCCGGCAAGTCCGCAACCGCTATCGCTGGCGACTGCTGGGTTATCAATGCTAACACCAGCAAGGAAAAGCAGGACGCTGCATGGGAGTACATCAAATTCATGACCGGCAAGGAAGAGCGTACTCTCTACTATGAAAACCTGGCAAGCAAGGGCGCTATCGCTCCTGTTACCATTCCCCGTACCGACATGGCTATCACCGACTTCGCAGAGATGCCTGAAGAGTGGGCTCCCATTCTGGCTTCTGTCGGCGAAATCGGCCGCCTGGAGTTCTACGGCAAGGCAGACTTCGGTTCCTATGTAGACCGTGCTGTTCAGAAGATTCTGGATAACCCCAACGCTGATCCTGCTAAGGAATTCGGCGATGTGCAGGCACAGGCTGAGCAGGAAGTTCTGGCTGCTTTCAACGAGGCTAACAAGAAGTAACCTCACCAAAAACTGAAACCTGAGGCAGGGCACTTATGTGCCCTGCCTTGTTGTATAATGACCTGTTATGTAGTATAATACAAGAGCGTGTTGTGTCAAATTATACAAAACGGAGGAATCGGCAATGACCGCTTACCGGAAACCTCGGCATATGACCAAGTGGCTTATGAAACAGCTGCGGAAATTGAATATTTTCCCCAGAATCTTTTTGCTGTTCTGCGCCTTCTTAATTGTCTCTACGGGATTTATCACAATCTTAAACCAGATCAGCTACACGAAGGAAATTGAAAATACGAAAATTCAGGAATTGGTCACCCTTGCCCAGCGTGACGGTCTTGTGCTGAATCAGGCAAAAGTGCGTCTGGAAAGCAGTATAGAGCAGTTCACCTCCGATAGTCAGGTGCTGGAGGCGCTGGAAGAATGCAGACTCCTTGCGCTGCAGGCAGCTTCCGGCGATGAGCAGGCACAGGAGCAGATTGATAAGAACCAGAATTATATTCAAAATACCCTTACATCTATTTCCAAGCACACAAAAGGTATTTGCGGCATAGCATTTGTCAATTCCGATTTTTTATATAAAATGGAGGTTGCGCCCAGGGCTTTGGGAACTGTGCAGGTGCGGGATCTGGATGCGCTGCTTGACAGCGAAATCTACACCGGGGCAGTGAATGCCAGCGGGTACCCCTTTTGGCGGGATTCTACATCTGATACCTCCGGGCTCTTTTATGAAAACCCAAACAGTATTTTTGGTATCCCGGGCTGTATCACCCTTTCTTATCAGGTATACACGCCGAAGATCCGGCAGCCGCTGGGTGTCCTGATTTGCTGCGTCTATCCCCAGCACTTTGCGCAGGTGATCAGCGAATACTCTTTCCGGGATGGCAGCAACACCTATATCCTTGGCGATAAGGGTATGGTGGAGGGAATCGCTGTGGGACTCTCTGCTCCGCCTTTTCCTGCAAAGTCAGCGGAGCTGTGCAATACCGTCTTTACCCAGCATAAGGGAATGCTTCAGGCGGAAAGTCCCAAAGGAGATATGCTGGTAAGCTATTACGGAGATCCCAAATTCCCCATCCATGTAGCGAATCTTACCTACAGGGACTATATTATGAAGCCAATCGACAGATTGCGGCATATCAATATTGTGGTTATGCTGATGGTAATTGCGGTGGGCGCAGCGGGCTTCTATGTGGTTGCTGTCAGTATTGCCTATCCGGTTCAGCGGCTGATCCGCACCATGAAACGAGTAGGCGGCGGTGATTTTACGGCTGTTTACAAGCCGGAAAGCCACGATGAAATCGGTGTGCTGTGCAATGAGTTTGACAGCATGGTGACGGATATGCTGGAACTGCTTGACAGGGCATATGTCTCTGAATCCAAACAGAAAGAATTGGAGCTGGCACAAAAAAGCGCACAGCTGGATGCACTTCAAATGCAGGTGAATCCCCATTTCCTTTATAATACGCTGGACATGATTCGCTGGGAGTGTATGTATGAAAATGGGGGAGAAAGCCCTGCTTCCGATATGATTGAAAAATTCTGCACACTGCTGCGGATGACCATTAAAGGGGATAATCAGAAGGAAACTGTGGCAGACAGTCTCCTCCATGCGAAAACCTATCTGGAGGTTGTAAACTTCCGGCATACCCATAAAATCCAGCTGGAGACAGATCTGGAATTTGATCCTGCGCAATATCAGATTCCCTGTCTGTCCATCCAGCCTGTTCTGGAAAACGCAGTCCGTCACGGATTCTCCGGGGAAAGTACAGAAAACCGCCGGATCTGCATAACAGGCAGATGCGTGCGGGAGGACTTGGAACTGACCATTGAAGATAACGGTGAGGGAATGACACCGGAGCAGCTGGAAAAGCTGAAACAGCATTTAGAATCCCCTCAGGGAGGCAAGAACAATATCGGTCTGCGCAATGTAAATCAGCGCTGCAGACTGTGCTATGGAGAACACTACGGTATTCGAATTGACAGCCAATTGTCTGTGGGTACGAAGGTGATTCTTACCATCCCGGCAGATTTGGTGAAATAGAGGAGACACGCAGATATGTATACAGTATTACTGGTAGATGACGAAGAAATGGTTACCCAGGGATTATCCCGGTTTGTTCCCTGGGAAGAGTGCGGATATGTGGTAGCCGGTACGGCAACCAGTGCAGATAAGGCACTGGCATTTCTGGAAAAAGAGCCGGTAGATCTGGTGATCACAGACATCACCATGCCGGTAAAAAGCGGTCTGGATCTGATTGAAGCCCTCAATGAAAAATATCCTAATATCAAAACAGTAATTCTCTCCGGGTACAGCGATTTTTCCTATGCCCAGCAGGCCATCCGTCTGGGGGCACTGGACTATCTCACAAAACCCATTAACTTCGGTGCCATTCGTGCATTGCTGGAACGGGTGCGCTTAAAGCTGGACGAAGAAAACCAGCGAAGCGGAAGCAGCAGTTACCTCAAGGAAGTCCTCACCCATTCCATGATTATGAATATCTGCAACGGCCTCTCCTTTGAAAAAACCAAAGCTGCTGCCTATCTGGATACCACTTGCCCGGTGACTGCCGTGCGAATTTCCAGCAGAGATAAGCAGCTGCTTCCGGAGGATCTGGGACAGGAAATTTCTCAGATTATGGGGCGCTGTCAGATCGTATCCCCGGCTGAAAATGAGATCCTGTGCGTGCTGGAGGGAAATCGCAGCCAAAATGAAGTGATCCAGAGCCTCGAAAATCTGGCGGGGCTTGTTTCTGTTGGCGGCGTCCATATGTGCGTTGGCGTATCAGAGCAATTCCCGGGATATGCAGATTTGCGTATGGCATCCCTTCAGGCAGCCAAAGCCATGCGGTATCAGAAAGCGAGAAACAGCTCCGGTGTTACCTCCTTCCGCCTGATGCGGGAAATGTACTTAAATACAAAGGAGGCAGCGGAAGAGCAGATTACCCAGCTGGCATCCTGCCTTTCCTCCCCGGATACACGCACCACGCTGATCCATGATTTTGTGGCAGCGCTGTCTTCCATGGAAACAAAACCGAATTTTTCCATTACCATGGCGCAGCAGTTCTGCACGGAGCTCCTGATCGAACTGGATACCCCTTTGCAGGATCTGGTTCCGGATGACTACCCCCACCATACCTATCTCAGCGAGGCACTGATGGATGTGCTGTCTGCCAAGACACTTCCCGAAATTCAGGAAACCATGGTGGGTCATATGCAAAAGCTTATCAGCGACCTGAGCCAGCTGGATGAATCCCAGAATGCTGTAGAGCTTATCGACCGTGTGAAGAACTACATACAAAATCACTTTGCGGAAAATCTGACGCTTTCGGTGCTTTCTGAGGTTTTCTTTGTTTGTCCAGCCTATTTAAGCCGCCTGTTTAAGAAGAAAACGGGGATCAACTTTGTGGACTATCTGACCGATTTGCGAATTGAAAAGGCAAAGGAATTTCTGGCGATTCCCACCATGAAGATCTATACCGTGGCGGAAATGGTGGGCTATGAAAATCCCCGGTATTTCTCCCGGATTTTTAAGGATGCCACCGGAATCAGCCCTCAGGAATACCGCACGATGGTCTGCAGCGATGACAAAGATTCCGAAGGGTAAAAGGTGTCCGAAGATGTCCAGCGTGGTAGATTGAAGCGGCTCCGCCCTTTGCACCTATATTAAAGTAAAACACCTGCTGAAAGGGGAAGAATCCCGGATTCAGCAGGTGTTTTTTATGAAGTTACAGGAAAAAATTCGTTTTCGTAACGAGCAGGAAATTTGCATCTATAGATGGATGGAAATTTCAGACAGTGCCGCAGCAGAAGCTATCCATATTGCTTTTATCCTTCCGGGAAAAGTGCCTGCATTTCTTCGTCGGTAAGGTCAAAGCAGAATTGCAGATCTTCCTTGGATTCTTCCACCCGGGTTACCAGTGCCTTTTCCAGAAACGCAATATCTTTTGCCCAGCTTTCCGGGGAAGGGTAATTCCATCGGCTATACTGCATGGGAATCTCAGATTCAATGGCAGCAGCCATCTCATGGAGAATGGAAATGGTGCGTTCCGGTGCAAAGGTAGTGTTGAGATGATAGGCATAGCGCTGGATAAAAGCCTGACGGCAGCCCTCGTTTTTCAGCAGTCCCCGCAAAAGAGTGGTGGGGAAGGCATTCATGGTGCCGTGCCCTTCCGGATTCAGCGCTGCACGAAGCATATTCCAGTGGTAGGAATCGGGGAAGAGCGCCCAGTCCAGATCATAGAGAATCAGCCGCCATTTCCCTTCCGGGGAGCGCTCCCGGTAAATCTTTATATTTCCGGTATCGGTGTTTGCAAAGAATGTTTCGGTGATCCAGTAGTCCATGACCTCTTCCACATCCACAATAGATTCAATGTAACGGAAGTTTTCTTCCTCAGAAAGATCATGGGTGCGAAGATAGTTCATGAGATCATAATAGGCTTCCAT
>RCNI01000928.1_pt1 | contig 16846 bp, 10 predicted proteins | sample 2041151 | NCBI WGS metagenome assembly RCNI01 (sample SAMN09708214, study PRJNA481090) | feces metagenome | isolation source: feces | place: Antarctica: Albino Rookery | reverse complement strand
ATATGTTTCATGATTCAAATTCTAAAATATCATGAGACAATATTAATATTTTATGCTGAATATAAAAATATTTCAGATCACTTACTTATCGTATAGTGTTTGCAAACGCTACAAACATAAGAAAAAAAAACTGGATGATAAAAAGGTTTACATAAAATAGTAAAAACAATGTATCCCCTTTATTTCAAGTAAACCGAAACAAAGGGGATACATTATAAATTAATATTAAAGGCAAACGAATGCCTTTAATATTAAAAATCTTTTAATTGTTCAATTACTGAACTATTTGATTCTGATCAGCTTCAGTAATATTTTCATTGCCATCAATTTCACTTTGAGGCAAAGGGAAAATAAACAACGGGGAAGCAGGGTCAGTGTTCTTTGTCTGAATCATTTCTGTATGATTACTTCCTTCATACTCACGTTTGTATCCTAAACCTAAACGCTGTAAATCGAAGATACGTCCAGCTTCACCCCATAGTTCGACACGACGCTGGAACAAGATTTCGTCCATCAAAGTTACTAATGGTGCATTTGTATCTTTATTGTATGTTGCTGCATTTGTTCGTTTAGCCAAACGTTCAGCAAAAGCAGGGTCACGCAATTCACCAAACGCTTTCAAAGTTTCACGTGCTGCAGCAAAATTACCCTGATGACATTCAGCTTCCGCTTTAATCAATACCATTTCTTCAGCACGCATAAACAAGTGATCACCTACACGAGTTTCATAATTTGCCATTTTGAACTTCAGCTGACAATAGCTTACCATAGAGTTACCTTTCTGTTCCTGATCTGCTGCTAATTTGCCACGGAACCAAGAATGACGAGTATCTGTTTCAGACATTAAATTATAAAGGCCAGTACTGATACATTTTCTAGCTTTAGACCCATACATACCTTTAGCATCAGCATCCATGTGAGAGAAGAATCCAGCGAATCCTGAAGACTGATCAGGTATAACTTTAACGCCCCACATCACGTCACTAACATCCACATTATTATTACCTCCCAAATCTTTCACGCTAGCCAAAGCAAGTCCTTCTTTCTTTAAGGCCTCATCGGCAGCAGCTGCAGTCTCAGCATATTTGTGCTGAACCAAGAGTGTACGAGCTTGAAGTCCTTTAACTACATAGTAGTCAACATGTGTAATACTTTTCTGAGTTAAATCCTTTAAATATTCAGCTGCTTTTTTTAAGTCACTATTAATCTGTTCATATACTTCCTTAACAGTGCCACGACCTTTACCTTCAGAAGCAATTCCTGTTGGTTCTGTATAAACAGGAACTCCTGGAAAGTCCTCATGTCCTTTATAAGTCTGCTGATAAATCTGAACTAAATAGAAATAAGAGAATGCACGCAGAGCCAAAGCCTGACCCACCACGGCACGAATAGCTTCAGGAGTGTCATTCATTACAGTTTCTGAGGCAATTACCTGGTTTGCATTATTAACGAGAGTATAATACAAATTCCATACAGAATAAGAGCGACCATCCTTAGTCACATAATCTCCGTGTATGTTCAGGCGATAATCTTCATAGAACCATCCTTGACCTTGTTCCATCATCACATGATCTTCACCCATCAAATCTGCCAACAACTGAATTCCAGTCTGTCCAGGATTTTCAGAGCCCCATCTCTGACTCCATCCTGGAGTATACATCAAACGATAAATACCATCTACCGCTGTTTGAGCAGTTGTAGCATTTTGAAACACTTCCGTTGAAGGAATCTGATTTGTTGGAGAAGTCTCCAATTCATCCTGGCAAGAAGTGTTGAAAACCAACACTCCCACCAATGAAAGCATATATATTACCTTTTTCATTTTCAGTTTCTCTTTTAAAATTAGAACGTAACATCAATACCCAGTGATACAGTTCTTACAGGAACATATCCAAAACCTGTACTACCAGAGAAGTTATACTGTGGGTCCATACCCTTCAAATGGTTAAACAAAACTAAGTTGTCACCAGTCGCTGTAAAACGAAGGTTTTCAATACCCATTTTTTTCAACGTTTTAGAAGGCAACGAATAACCTAAAGTAATGTTTTTAATTGCCAAATAAGAAGCGTTGATTAAATCATTATCAGTTGTAATGTAGCTCTTTCCAATTAGCACACGTGGAATATCGGTAACATCACCTGGTTGCTTCCATGCTTCCAAAATATCTTTGCTTCTGGCCTGACCAACATAATTACCATATTTCAACGTACGGTAAACTCCATCCAAGACTTTACCACCGATAGAATAAGTACACAACACACTCAAATCAAAGTTTTTATAACGGAATTCATTATTAAATGAGCCATAGATAGAAGGTATACGACTGCCCTGTATGCTCTTACAAGAGTTAGCCTTACCCATATCATCTGTTTTATACATTTCACCCTTATTTCCGTTTTCATCTGTATCCCATACCCAATACAACTGTTTACCTGTTTCAGGATCAACACCAGCTGCAGATGCTGTATAGAACGAATTTAGAGTTTCCCCTTCACGAATGATGTAGCTTCCTGAAATAATTTCAGGTTTGTCAGCTAAATGAAGAACTTTGTTCTTGACAGTAGATCCTAACAATGTGATTCTCCATCCAAAATTATCTTTTTGGAACACATCGGCAGAAATAGTCATATCCAAACCTGTGTTACGCATAGAACCAATATTCTTATTATATCCGTCGAAGCCAAGAGAAGAGGCCATCGGATACAACATCAACATATCTGTAGTCTTACGTGTATACCATTCAAGGGCCACATTTAAGAAGTTAAAGAAACGTCCTTCAACACCAACATTCAAGTTACCATTCTTTTCCCATTTTAAATCCGGATTACCTAAAGAAGACATACTTGTACCACCGTTATTACCATTCGGTGTAAAGTCATACATTGACTGCCATGCATAATAGGTACCTAAGTTATCATTACCCTGCACACCATAACTAATCTTAGCAGACAAGTTATTAACCCAAGCGACATTCTTCATAAATTCTTCTTGAGAAATACGCCAGTTAGCACCTACAGACCAGAACTTACCCCAACGTTCACCTTTACGAAAACGTGAAGAACCATCTGTACGGAAACTTGCAGAAAGATAGTACTTGTCTGCAAAATCATATGCGAAACGTGAAAGAACAGACTCTACAGCATAATTATCTTGATAGGAAGAAGCACCCGCAACTGTAATAGCTGCATCCAATTCGTACAAACCACCAAAAGGGAAGCCTGTTTTAGTTGCACTTAAATACTGCTGGTTGAATTTATAGAACTCATGACCCACCAACGCATTAATGTGATGTTGACCAAATGAACGATCATATGTTAGCAACTGATTCAACGTGTAACTGAATCTGCGTCTGTGAGCACGTTCCACCATACCCTTTGTAGACTGAGCATTACCATTATACGGATTATAGTAAGTCAACATATCTGTTGCAATCAAGTCAAAGCCAAAATTTGCAGAAAGTTTCAATCCCTCTAATGGAGTATCCTTGAAGTCCCCTATTTCAGCAAAAACACGTCCACTCAAGTTATCGCTGTTATTTTCATATTTATCATCATACAGAGTCGCAATAGTATTCCATTCAGCATTTGCTCCTGCCGGACGATTAGTACCATAATCAAAAATTGGTTTTCCATCCACATCTAATACATTCTTACCATCTGCATCTTTCTTATAAACAGGGAAAATAGGAGCCATCAACTGAGCAGAATACCATACGTTTGAACCTGCTGATGAGTTTTCCTGAGCTGTATTACTTTCATTACGAGAATAATTAGCATTCATACCAGCTTTAAACCAGCCTGTTACCTGAGAATCAATGCTCATACGTCCACTATAACGTCTAAAGCCTGTAGTCTTCAGCAAACCTTTTTCATCAAGGTAACCTAAAGAAAACATGTATTTAGTTTTTTCGTTACCACCTGTAAAAGACAAGTTATATTCCTGACGTAAAGGATTTTTCTTCATAGCCTCATCCATCCAATCTTCAGAATATTTCAACTTTGCGGTAGGATTAATCTTACCTGTTACAGGGTCGATTAATTCAGACATCGGCATATTGAATGGATTATATTCTTCGTTTACACCAACCACAGAATAACCGCCTTTAGACATACGTTGAATTGCTTTTATAGCAGCTTGATCTGGTGCCATACCATTTGATGTAATCAAATGATTCTTGTAAGACTGGAAAATAGTCTCCAAATAACCAGCTTCATCAACTGTTTCATAACGAGGGATAGAACGAGAAGCGATACCCCAGTTAGCTTTCAAGTTAACTTTTACTTTACCAGAGTTACCTTTCTTAGTAGTAATCATTACCACGCCGTTCGCACCACGTGAACCATACAATGCACCTGCAGAAGCATCTTTCAATACAGTCATTGATTCAATGTCATTTGGATTAATTGAAACCACATTACCATCATAAGGAACACCATCTACTACGTAAAGTGGATTCTGTGAAGAGTTAATAGAACCAAAGCCACGAACTACAACAGAAACGCCTGAACCAGGCTGACCAGAACCAGAAGTAGTCTGTACACCAGAAACAAGACCGTCTAAAGCTTTTGTAACGTTGGCAACAGGACGAGATTGCAGTTTTTCAGCCTTCACGACTTCTGCCGAACCTGTAAATGATTCTTTTTTAGCAACACCATAAGCTACAACCATTACTTCATCAAGAACTTCGGTATCAGGATGTAGCACTACGTGCATCGTTGCTTTTGCTAAAACTTTCTGAGATTTCATACCAATGAAGGAAATCTGCAACATTTGATGTTCACTAGGAACATTAAATAAAGTAAAATTACCATCAATGTCTGTTACAGTACCAAGAGTAGTACCTTTTACTAAAATAGATGCACCGACTACAGGCAAACCATCCTCTTCAGAGATGACAGTACCGCTTACCTGTGACACTTGTGCACTCGCCCAGCTTATACTCAACACGAGTACAGCGAGCAACAACATCACCTGTTTCTTCATAAATTCTCTTTTTTCAATTAGTAAAAAATTAGTTTAGCTGTTCTCTTTTTTATTAAGAGCTTGCAAAAATACAATTAATATATATATTCGCAAACATTTTTACGCAATTATACGCTACAAAAAAGACAAAATGCAAGTAAACTTCATATATATACAAAATATAGGTAGTTTCACATCCATTTAGGCTATTACACCCAGCATACCAGAGTACAACGAAAAAAGAAAAAGGGTGAATCAAAATGTCTTTTTACTTACATTTTGACTCACCCTTAGAATCAGAATTTATTTGCTTACGCAAGAATCTTCATCGACTAACCTTATTACTTATCCATTGGATTCTTTACAGGCATAGCTGAAAGTTCAATCACATTTGTCGGTTCATTTACATCTGTCAATCTCATATAGGTAGGATCCTTTGGATTATCAGTACTTACAGTAAACATACGAGGAGTAGACAAATCTCCGAAAGGATGTACTGCATAATTAAATCCAAAGTTACTGAAGAAAGTAACACCTACCTGATTGGCATTTCCGTTCATCTGCATCATGACCTTATCAGAACCTTGAAGAACGAAATCAAACAATAAGATTCCCATTTCATTATTTACCTGGAAACCAAAGCCGAAAACTCCCTGACCTAAAGTACCGAAGCAAGCCATATCAAGATTCAATTTGTTAGGTTTCCAAATATTGGTATTGGCTGCATTATAATACCTTTGTGCATACTCACCTAATTTGCTATATGAAATATACCACAATCCTTTTGAGAAAATTTCATTGATGTCAGGCGGCAAGATTTGTACGATGACTTCTGTACTACCAAATGAAGTAAATTCATCTTTCTGTTCATTAAAGGTAAAACCTTCCAGTTTTTCTCCTAAGATTTCCACTGGTTCATAGAACACATATCCTTCCTTGTTGACTACAAAAGGAACTCTAACCTGTACAACTTCTTCTCCCTGAAGATAACTGAAAATCAAGTTACGCATATCTACTTTAACCAATACTTCAGTACCACCAAGAACCATTTTCATTTTCTTAGCAGAAATAGAAGCATCGCGTGCTTGGATATCCGCCAAATAATTTTCCCAGCTTTCACCTTCAGCCATAGGAGTCATGACAGAGATACCACCTGTTTTCTTTCCTTTCAACACTACCTTTTCAGCAGTAGCTTCTACAATCAAGAAATCATAGTCTCCGCCAAGACCTTCTCCTGCTCCTCCCCAGCCTGTAGGGTCAGACGGATCAGAGAAGATATGAAACGCTTCATTATAGGTATCCATTGACAATACGATACCAGCACTTTGTTTGATTGTATAAGAACTTGAAGCTATAAAGTCAGCATCGTAGAATTCACTTGAAGCCTCTACACTTCTATTCTTATTGAATTTTATCAAAACATTATAGCCTCCAAAAGCTTTGGTAGCCGAGGGGAAATAAGCCATTTTCCAACCATTTGAAGCAGATGTCAAAATATCCATATTGGCCTTCATGGCTTCATCGGCTCTGGTTGCAGATGATTCGCTAAACAAATCATCTTGCTCAATAGTGCAGGCTGCGGTCATTGACACCACAGCGAGCAATAACATATAAAAAAATTTCTTCATCGTCATAATTAATTTAAAGAGGTCAAATCATCAACATTCCATTCTTGAACTTCAGCAGAACGGCGGAGTACCACTTCACGCAGTTTATCCATATCGATGTTCCATGCAGTCAACATATAGTCTTTTACGATGTCAAGCTTCTGGCTCAAGTATCCCTGTCCTTCCTTACTTGCATGCCCTACAATCGTATTCCATTCTTCAGCACTGATAGTAACATAAGTAGAAAACATTTCTACAAAGTCTTCTCTGACTTCCATACTTGCATACGGAGTAATGAATCCTAAATCAAGCGCTTCCTGGTCTGTAAGGTTCACCCAGCTGGTAGACTGATAATTACTCTTGGTAATCAAGTTATAATCTGGAGTAAATTCCTTGGTTTGGTGCAAGATATGAGCAAACTCATGGTGCATGGTATGAAAATACCAATGATTGAGTTCTTGTACATCAATATGTTTCAAATTAATGTTGTTCACATTATACAAGGTCACTTTCAAACCACCTTCAGCAGTACCTAAAACGATAGATCCCTGAGTATTGTAAGCCGGTGAACCGATCAATTGGATAATACGCGGACAATAGCTCTTCATAAAATCAGGACCTAAGATTTCATCATAGGATTCCATCCAAAGATGTTTGGTCATTTTGGCCATAGCGATTGACTTCATATAGTCAGCAGGGACCAAGTTATAGTGATTGTCTGTTTCTTTATCTTCCAATCGATATTTGAAATCCAAATTATACGTATCTGTATAATTAGTGATTAACCATTTGTCAAACTCATTACTTTCGATTTCGGTATTTTCAAAGATACTTCTATCTGACAAATCATCTTCGCTACATGCACCCAAAACCAAGGGCAGACATAAAGTGAATAACAGTTTTATATTCTTAAGTTTCATAATGCTCTAATATTAATTATTTCTTGGATTTGGTTCTAGGCCGGCATTAATAACATCCTGTGGAAGCTGAATAGCACGACGTGGATCACCTACCTTCAAAATGTCTGGATCCAGTCCATCACGATTATGTGATATTTCGATACCATAACGTTTAATGTCTTGCCAACGTGTTCCATCCTGAAGAGTTTCAAGTCGGCGAAGGTGAAGAATACACTGAATCAATTCCTCCATTTCACCTGCAGCAACGGTAAATCCTTGAGGATTTATCTTCTTCTTTATTGAGCGCTGATCTGGATTTGCTACCACTACCGGCATTGTTCGAACACCTTTATAGTAATCTACAATCTCCTCTTTTGAAAATTGTTTTGCACCTGCTGTGTGAGTAGCCATCCAAACATTGATATCTGCCACACACTTGTCCAGCTGATTGGTCAACGCATAAGCTTCAGCTCTACAAAGCAAAGTTTCATCACCTGTGAACAAAATAGGAATAGCATAAGCGAAACCGGTCTGAGCCACTTTATCAACAATCTGGAAGAATTGCTGATATTTTGGAAGTGACAATTTTCGCTCTGTTCCCCAAAGGGATTTGGCCATAAGCAATTCCCTCTTGTCTCCCCAAATACCAAGAGCTCTCAAACTCTCACCGGTAATCAGTTCCATAGATTGACCATAGCGTTCTCCAATGGAATAAGGACCTGTAATGACTCCCCATCCAGAAACGCCTGTACCAATAAGCAAGTTTGCTGTTTCAGAAGAAGATACATAGGCATTAATACGTACATCAAAATTTGAAGGCAAATTATCCATAGCCTGCCAATTTCTCAGCATCTTTTCAGGAACACTACCCAAAACAACATTTGCATAGTCAATTACTTTATCAAATTTCTGATAATAGAGGTTGAAACGTGCTGCAAATGCATAAGCAGCCTTCTTGTTGAAATGATATTTAGGAACTTTATAAATATTATCGTTGATCAAAGGCAAACCTTCTTCAATGTCTTGATTAATTTTCTGATACAGTTCGCTCAATTTACCTCTTGTATAGTGAGGTGCTACAGAGGTTTCTGGAGCGATTGAATAAGGAAGACCTAATTCTTTTTCAGCTGTTTCCGGATTATAATTCATACAGAACAAATTTGCCAGAGCGAAGTGACCGTAAGCACGGCACATCAAAGCCTCACCACGCTGTGCACTCAAAGAACTTGGATTTCCCATATCCTCGATTGCCTGCAATGCTTGGTTAGCAGAAGCAATGGCGCGATAGCAAGCATTCCAATAAGCATAAGGAGAATCATTACCAATGGCTGTAATGTCTTTCCACAAATAAGCATCTTCTTGTTCTTGATTAAACACTGTATATCTGGCACCATTATCCATAACATTGTCAGAAGCCATCTCTGTCATCAGCATATCTACCTTAACCGGATAAGCCGAAACCAAAAGAGAAGTAATCTTATCAGCAGTATTTACTTCAGCACGATTATCAGGCATCGTATCCAAAAAATCGTCACAACTACCAAAGAGGAGTGCTGAAGACAACATCATATATATTAATTTCTTACTTTTCATATTCTATTTTTTTTGAATTAAATACCTAATCTTACTGTTAAAGTAAATTGTCTTGGCACAGGAGCTGCAACACCACCGGTATTGAAAAATTCTGGATCCTGACCGTTCAATTTATCATCTGCATACAACAAGCAAAGGTTAGTAGCTTGAAGTTTCAATGAAAGGTCACTTACATGCAATGGTTTCAACCACTTTTTCGGGAAATCATATCCCAAAGAAACTTCTTTCAAACGAATGAAGTCATCTTTAGCGACACGTTCATGAGAATAGTTATATGCATTATAAGCACGATTCAAATACTGATTCATCTGATTCTGTCTCAAATCGGCAATTACCGGAATATTTGTAACTTTTTCATCACCTGATACAGTCCATCTATTCTTGAATTCCTTTGGCATAGCATCAAGGTCAGAATATCTGTTGCTGAATGCCGGATCCATACGAATAACATTACCAAATGAATAAGTCATAAATACATTCAAACGCAAGTTCTTATAAGTAAATACGTTACCTAAACTACCTGTAATGGTTGGGTCTGTAGGACCTTCATAAATCAAATGTTCTTTATGGTCACGATTCTGGAAGTCAATATCACTAACTGTCAATTCTCCATTTTCATTAATGAAAGTTGGCAAACCTTCATCATTCAAGCCTCTGAAATCCATTGAGAACAGAGAACGTACCGGATAACCTTCCATTGCAAAACCGTTACCAGTAATCATATCTACAACACGTGAATTAGAATCAAGGTCTGTCACCTCATTCTTTGCATGTGAGAAGATAAAGTCTGTACTCCACTTGAAGTCCTTAGTTACAATGTTACGAGTTGACAAGGTAAATTCAATACCATGTGATTTCATACTTGCAACATTAGCGAATTTAGCAATCTGACCACCAATACCCATTGTATTGATCAAACCAATCAAGTCGTAATTGTTACGTTTGTACCAGTCAACAGAGAAGTTGATTCTGTTATTCAAGAATCCCAAATCTGCACCGATATTCAATTCATGTTTCTTTTCATAAGTCAAATCTGCATTTTCAAGATCCATGATTTCCAAACCAGATTCTGAATCTTTAGCAAATGGACGCCATGGATTGTAGCTACCGATAACCACACGTGAGTTAGTTACACTTGCAGGACCTCTATCAGCTGTCAATGAATAAGAAGCCTTCAAAGTCATGTTTGACAAAGCTGGTCTCAAACTTTCAAAGAAGTTTTCTTCATGTACATTCCATGCACCAGATACGTTCCATGTAGGCAACCAACGAGCTGAACGGCTCTTACCTAACTTATTAGTACCTTCATAACGTATTGTACCATTGACTGTATATCTACCTTTATAAGAATAAGTAGCTGTACCGAAGAAAGAAGCAGAACGAGAACGTGTTTCATCTACTGAATAATACTGTGCACCTTCTTCCTTACCCTGTTTGAAATACAAATATTCATAAGAAGGAAGCATACCCATTTCATACTGCATACCAACACCGTTGAACCAAGTACGTTTACGGTTTACAGCATTAATTTCTGTACCTACAAAAAGATTAAAGATGTGGTCATCATTATATACATCATTATAACTTGCAGTAGCACGGAAGTCGTAGCTATTCATACCAAATTTAGTTTCACGGTAGAAACCACCGACTGGCAATACACTTACAGGCAAAGAATTTGCATTATCAGGATCTGTATACAACCAAGGGTTGGCATCACGCATTGTAGCATCGTCCATAGCACGGAAAGCCCAAGCCTGATTTGAAAAATCCTTGATAGTATGGCTCTGAGTAGTAGTAGAATATTTATAAGCGCCTAATGCAGAAAGTTCTACTTTACTGATAGGTTTCCACTTCAATTCACCTTGGAATTTCAAATCAACTACATCCAAATCAATGTAGTTATTTTCCAATTCGTGAAGGATATTGAACGGAGCATAATTACTTACATAAAATTCTCTAGGATCAAGTGCTCTTGATGTATTCAAAGCGTATGAATACGGGTTGATATCAAAGTCACGTTTTACTTCACCAGAAATGACATCTACATTCTGTCCTAAAGCTCCTGGAGCTTTCTGTTTACGGTAAGAACCGTTACCGATAAGGTTCAAAGACAATTTCTTTGAAATATTGTACAAAGCATTGATGTTTGCAGTGTATCTCTGTACCTTACTCTGCTTATACCATCCTGGATCGCTCATTACACTCAAAGAAGTATAGTAAGAAGCCTTATCTGTACCAGAAGACATACTGATTGCATGGTTCTGTGAGATTGAATTACTGAACAATTCATCGAACCAGTCAGTATTACGGTATTCAGCTTCTCTCAAATAACCGTTACGAGCTTCCAAAGTGTTAGGCAAACCAAACTTTCCAGTAGCAGGATCATAAGAATTAATCAAATGGTACATTTTACCATATACACCACTATTTGATGCACGGTAACTTTCAGCCAATTTCAAGTAACCAGCTCTTTCCATTTCACGGTAAACACCCATCTGTTCCTGTGAATCCATAATGTTGAAGTTTCTATAGCTCGGAACCATACGCATAGAAAATTCACCGGTATAGCTAATCTTATTACTACCAGCCTTACCTTTCTTTGTGGTAACAACAATCACACCAGCCATTGCACGAGCACCATAGATAGAAGTAGCAGAACCATCCTTCAAAATTTGGAAACTTTCAATATCATCAGCATTCAAGCCAGCGATAGCAGAAGAAATCAAAGTCACAGCATCACCAGAAGAAAGGGCATCAGCATCAACTTCTGTTACATCTTCCATAATAACGCCATCAACTACCCACAAAGGATTTGAGCTACCATAAATAGAAGTAGCACCACGCACACGAATTTTTGGAGCTGTACCAAATGTACCAGACACATTCTGTACAGAAACTCCGGCTGCTTTTCCTTCAAGAGCACGGCTGATTTCAGCGACACCGTCAAGTTTTGCATTTTCTCCTGAAATCTTACTGGACGCACCGGTAAACAATCGTTTATCCATCTTCTGCATACCAGTTACAACGACTTCATCAAGAATTTCTGTATCTGAAGTCAAGACAATTTGCAAATTCGGCTTCACCCCCACTTCTTTTGTCTTCATACCAACAAAAGAAACCACCAATGTTTTTGCAGAAGCAGGGACATTACTCAATGTAAACCGACCATCAATATCAGTTATTGTACCTGTAGTAGTACCCTTCACCCATACTGACGCTCCTACAATCGGTAATCCATCTTCCGATGAGGTTACTACACCCGTCACCTTAGGGACCTGTGCGTTCACCAGACCTATCGCTATGAACAGACAGGTCATCAACAGCATCAATTTTCTTTTCATACTCTCTCTTAAATTTACAATGCTCCAGAAAGGAATTCTAGAGCACTCAGTTAACACTATTTATTATTTTTGTTTTTCATTTAGGACTTCTCAAAATTAGTAATATATTTTAATTATTCACCATTTTTTTCTAAAAAAATCCTACAAAGCGTCTTTTTATTAGAAAATCACTCTTTTTACACATCAAAATACTAAAAAATTCTCTTTTTTTGTTTCACTCAGCATACCTAAAAGCATACTGTACCCTACTTTATGTGAAAACGCAGATTTGATAACGATATATTATTTTTAAGGCTTATTAAATACGAATCTATAAGAACAACAAGAATATCATAGAAATATTCATATTTTGTAAGTAAAATAACGACATTAATTCTTTTTAAAGTCAATATGTTAACAAAGATTAATAAAGAAAGAAAAGTTAGTTTCAGCAACAAATCTGTCTAATTAAAAGCAAAAAGGATCCAAGAGATGCCGTGCAACATAAAACACGAAGAAAAAGACAATTTGAATACACTTTTCTCTAATTGACGAGCATTCAAGAAGCAATGCGCCTCGAAATATTCATTTTTCCATTTAAGTGTTCTTTCTTCACGTTCCAAGTTAGGAAATAGACAGAACGCATAACCAAAAGGCAAATTCACAAAAGAACAAACAAAATCCTCTTCCTGTTCCTTTAACCAGAACAGGAAGAGGATACTATATATAATTAAGGTGTATGACAAAGAGCATTTACCATGCACTTGCCATACACCTATCCATCATTTTAATTATTTTCTAAAATCAGAGCCGTACAAATTCCAATTGGATCTTAGCAGATTTATCTAACCTGGATAACCAAATAGCGAGAAACGCTCCAGAACAACTGAGGATTAGAAATCTTCAACGTAAGCTGTCCCTTAGCATCTTCTACCAAACGGTAAGATTCACTCGGATGATTTGTCAGAAGTTCCGCACGCTTTGAATAAAGCTTAATTTCGGTTTCATTGCGAATGTCAATCTGAGTGAAGTAATCCTTATTAAAGTCGTTATCCTTCAAGACAGCTCCTCTTTTAAGGATTTTCTGGTCTTTAAGTTCAGATTTTGTTCCAAAGACATACCATGCTGTATTCAAAGCCTTATCCTGAACTTCTGCTGTCTTTGTTTTCACTTCGTTCTCAGCAGATAGTTCTTCTACATTCTTATTCAAATCAGTAACAGCCTCATCCAATTCAGCAATACGAATATTCTTATTTGCAAGTTCAGACTGCAAAGTTTCAATCTGAGTCTGTTTTGCATTCAACTCGGCCATCATGTTTTCAAGAGCCTTCTTAAGTTGAGCTGATTTATACTTGCTGTTCTTCAACTGTTTTTCCAATTCAGCTATACGACTACGATTATCTTTCAACTTTTCGCTGATGAAATGAATATCTTCTTTAATTTTATTAGCTGATGACTGGTTTTCAATAGATCCACCATCCAAATTCACACGATTCTCAGCCGCATTGATTTCTCTAAAGCCTTCTTCGATTTCATTGAAAGCCCCCATAATATCATCCAATTCGGCATTGCGAGCCGACAATTCCATCTTCAAAGAATCATTTTCTGCCTGAACATTCTTCTTGTTCTGTCCAGAATAATCACATGAAGCCAAAAAGGCTACACATAATGCCAATAACACTGTTCTTTTCATAAATTTCGTTTTTAGTATGTTAGTCTTTATTTTTCACTTTTTCCACCCAATATGATGACGATTTCACCTTTGGGTTCTTTTTCTGTAAAATGAGCGATAACCTCTTCCAAGGTACCTCGTACGCTCTCTTCATGTACCTTCGAGATTTCTCTACAAACAGAAACCGGACGATCGGAACCAAACAATTCAGCGAACTGAGTCAGCGTCTTCACCAACCGGTAAGGTGATTCATAGAAAATCATCGTACGCGTTTCTTCAAGCAATGCATTCAGTCGGGTCATACGACCTTTTTTCTGCGGTAAAAATCCCTCAAAACAAAAGCGGTCGTTCGGCAAGCCCGAAGAAACCAATGCTGGAACGAATGCAGTAGCTCCCGGCAGACATTGCACCTCTATCCCATTGCGTGCACATTCTCGCACCAACAAGAATCCAGGATCTGAAATGGCTGGAGTTCCCGCATCGGAAATCAAAGCGATTGTCTCACCAGCCTTCAAGCGTGACACCACATGATCTACGGTCTGATGCTCGTTGAACTTATGATGTGACTGCAATGCATTCTTGATTTCAAAATGTTTCAATAATATTCCTGAGGTACGTGTATCTTCCGCTAAAATCAAATCGGCCTCCTTCAAGACCCGTATGGCACGGAAAGTCATATCCTCCAAATTTCCTACCGGAGTAGGCACTACATAAAGTTTTCCCATATTTCTTCTACATCTTACATAAGCAAAGATAGAAAGTTTTTGGAAGCATCAGCATTTTCACTGAAATATTTAACAGATGTTGCATCTTTCACAGGCTTCAAAAGCAGTATTTACAAAAATAAGCCGATAAATGGTGTGATTTGAAACAAGTATTGTACATTTGTAACAAATTGACTCAACAAATTACCTATGACTATATTCTCAGAAGACCATAAAGCAGAAACTGTACGCCGCGGAAGAATCGAGGTCATTTGCGGCTCCATGTTCTCTGGCAAGACAGAAGAACTTATCAGAAGATTAAAACGTGCAACATTTGCCAAACAGCACGTTGAGATATTCAAACCTGCCATCGACACTCGATACTCTACAGAAGAGGTAGTTTCGCATGACAAGAACTCCATTCTGTCGACGCCTGTCGAATCGTCTGCCAGCTTACTGCTGCTTACTTCAGACATTGATGTAGTAGGCATTGACGAAGCCCAATTCTTTGACGAAGGTCTTCCTGAAGTATGCAACCAATTGGCAAACCAAGGAATCCGCATCATCATAGCCGGACTAGATATGGATTTCAAGGGAGTACCTTTCGGACCAATGCCAGCTCTGTGTGCACTGGCCGACGAAGTAAGCAAAGTACACGCCATCTGCGTAAAATGTGGCAATCTCGCATATATATCCCATAGAACCATTGCAAATGACCAGCGTGTTCTACTTGGAGAAAAGATGGAATATGAACCTTTATGCAGAAAATGCTACTTGAAAGCCCTCGAAGAAGAATCTAAAGTGCTCAAACAAGATGTGGACTGATAAAAAAATAACATTCGACCTTTTTATAAGGGGGGTATTATGGGTTGCACTCTTTTCAGTCATCCTTTACCTGCTTAACCGTCTCAGCACGGCCCTCCTTCCCTTTTTCATAGCATGGATTATAGCTTACCTGCTTTATCCGTTGGTACAATTCCTACAGACCAAATTGCATATCCGCAACAGAGCACTTGCCATCATCGCAGCACTGACTCTTGTGGTGGTTGTCATTACGGGAACATCCATGTTCTTCGTTCCTCCCATGATAGAAGAATACAACAAGCTCAAGATGCTACTTGAAACGTACTTCGTCAACGGAGGGAAACAAGCGTCGATTCCTGAAAGTCTCACCGAATTCATTCGAACTCATATAGATACAGCCTGGTTAAAGGAAAACCTGAACACGGAAAATTTCATCAAAGCGGCCAGAAGCATTCTGCCTAAAATGTGGAATATCATATCCACTTCTTACAACATCGTTTTGGCTATCTTCACCGTATTCATTATCGGCCTTTATCTGTTCTTCATCCTTTTGGATTATGAAAAGATAGCCGAAGGATGGATTTCACTGATGCCAGCCCGATACCGTGAACAAGTTTTAACCCTATTTGAAGACATCAAGTTCAGTATGAACCAATATTTCCGCGGACAATCCCTGGTAGCCTTCTGCGTAGGTGTTTTATTCAGTATCGGCTTCTTGATAATCGATTTCCCGCTGGCCGTGGGCTTAGGGCTTTTCATCGGCTTGCTGAATATGGTTCCTTACCTGCAAATCATCGGGTTCATACCTACTGTTTTGCTGGCATTACTGAAAGCTGCTGATACAGGTGAAAACTTTTGGGTCATCCTCGGATTGGCACTTCTGGTCTTCTGCGTAGTACAGTTCATTCAAGATTCTTTCTTGGTTCCTAAAATCATGGGAAAGATTACCGGGTTAAATCCTGCCATCATCTTGCTGTCGCTCTCCATTTGGGGCAGTTTGATGGGATTTATCGGCTTAATCATTGCGCTCCCATGCACAACCTTATTGCTATCCTACTACCATAGGTACATAGAACATCAAGATTTAAAATTCGACAAAGAAAAACAACCTGCTGATTTTCAAGAAGAAGAGCCTCTCGTCGAAAAAAAAGAAGAAAAAAATCCTTCTTAAATTTGGTGGAATCGCAAAAACATCCTACCTTTGCACTCGCAATCAGGAAATGAATGCAAAACAAGATGATTCGCTAGCTCAGCAGGTAGAGCACAACACTTTTAATGTTGGGGT
>RCNI01000927.1_pt1 | contig 16872 bp, 11 predicted proteins | sample 2041151 | NCBI WGS metagenome assembly RCNI01 (sample SAMN09708214, study PRJNA481090) | feces metagenome | isolation source: feces | place: Antarctica: Albino Rookery | reverse complement strand
GATGATGTGTGCGCCCTGATCCTCAAACACAGCACCGGTCTTGTGCGCCATGGAGTGGACGATACCCAGCAGAGCATTGGAGAAAGCCATGCCGGCGAGGCACTGAGCATTGTGCATATTGCCGCGCTTTTCCATGTCGCCGTTGTAGGAACCCACCAGATCCTTCTGGATCATGGTAATGGCGAAAATCGCCAGAGGATCGGTAAATGCGCAGTTTGCAGTGGAGACATAAGCCTCGATGGCGTGAGTCATGGCATCCATACCGGTGTGTGCAACCAGCTTTTTGGGCATGGTTTCTGCCAGATCGGAGTCAACGATAGCCACATCGGGAGTGATTTCAAAGTCAGCAATGGGGTACTTGATACCCTTCTGGTAGTCGGTAATGATGGAAAATGCGGTTACTTCGGTAGCAGTGCCGGAAGTGGAAGGAATTGCGCAGAAATGAGCCTTCTTGCGCAGCTTCGGCAGGCCGAAGACCTTGCACATATCCTCAAAGGTGACGTCGGGATACTCGTACTTGATCCACATGGCCTTTGCGGCATCGATGGGAGAGCCGCCGCCCATGGCAACGATCCAGTCGGGCTGGAATTTAAGCATTGCTTCCGCGCCCCGCATGACCGTTTCAACGGAAGGGTCAGGCTCAATGCCATCAAAAATCTCGACCTCCATGCCTGCTTCCTTCAGATAGGAAACCGCTCTGTCGAGGAAGCCGAAGCGCTTCATGGAACCGCCGCCGACGCAAATCATCGCACGCTTGCCGTCAAGGTTTTTCAGCTGCTCCAAAGTGCCCTTGCCATGGTACAGGTCTCTGGGAAGCGTAAATCTAGCCATAATTGATATCCTCCATATTGTGACAAATTCTTGTAAATGGTTTCAGCGAGGGGGGAACAATGTGTTTTTGTTTTCCTTTCGTGCCATTTGTATCGATAATATTATACCTAAAGTAAAATGTCAACAGGAAAATCATGAAAATGGGCATTGTTCAAAGAAAGTTTGCACTTTCGTAACTTTTGGGGATGAAAAGTTTCGAACCGATCTGTGCCTTCCGCCGGTGGTCTCCCCTCTTGTTTTTTTCCGAAACTCCGATACAATATATTTACAACAAATTTCTCACCTGCTGAGAGAACACAGAGGTGCTACCATGACTGTTACCGAAGCCTTAAACTGTATTCATTCCTTTCCCCACGGAGGACTGACCCCGGGGCTGGAACGCCCCCGGGCTCTGCTGGAGCGTCTGGGGAATCCCCAGAACCGCCTTTCCTGCATCCACATTGCCGGAACCAACGGAAAAGGCAGTACCGCCGCCATGCTTTCTTCCGTTTTGCAGGCGGCGGGATATCGGGTGGGACTGTTCACTTCCCCTTTCATCCACCGTTTTCACGAGCGCATCCAAATCAACGGAAAGACCATTTCCGACGAGGCGCTGTCAGCTCTGACCGCCCGGGTGGTTCCCCATGCCGAGGCTCTGCCCCAGCGCCCCACGGAATTTGAGCTGGTAACCGCCATGGCTTTTTCTTATTTTGCGGAGGAAAAGTGCGATTTTGCAGTGGTGGAAGCCGGCATGGGCGGCGAAGTGGATGCCACCAATGTCATTTCCGCTCCGCTGGTGAGCGTCATCACCAACATCGGCCTCGACCACACGGAATTTCTGGGGGACACTCTGGAAAAAATCGCCGCCGCCAAGGCGGGCATCATCAAGGAGGGCGGCACAGCCGTCATCTACCGTGCCGCCCCTTCGGTGGAGCAGGTATTTGAGGAGCGCTGTGCGCTTCGCCATGCCCAACTGCGAAAGGCGGATTTTGACAGCATCCGCCCGGTTTCCCACGATTTTTCCGGTCAGGTTTTCCATGCCGCCGGATATGAAAATTTGCAGATTCCCCTTCTGGGGGCGCACCAGCTGAAAAATGCCGCCGTGGTGCTGAAAACGGTGGAAGTCCTGCGCCAGCAGGGTGTTTCCATCCCGGAAAATGCGCTTCGGCAGGGTCTGCGCTCCGTTTCCTGGCCCGGGCGCTTTGAAGTTCTGCGCCAAAAGCCCCTCTTTCTGGTGGACGGCGGGCACAACCCCCAGTGCATCGGGGCGCTGGCGGAGAACATCCGGGATTATCTGGGAGAACGCTCCCTCATCGTCATCACCGGAGTGATGAGGGATAAGGACTACGGCTGTATGTACGGTCAGATTGCCCCCTTTGCCCGGGAATTTATCACGGTGACACCGGATTCTCCCCGGGCGCTCCCTGCGGAGGAGTTGAAGGAATACCTTTCCCGCTTTCAAAAGCCCGTCACCCCCTGCTCAAGTATTCGGGACGGGGTAAAGCTGGCTCTGCAAAAAGCGGGTGACGATGCCGTGGTGCTGGCCTACGGCTCCCTCTACATGGTGGGAGACATTCGGGATGCTGTGAAAGAATGATTTTGCCGGGCAGATAAGCCCAAATTCGTGGAAAAATCACCGGGAAAATGAATTTTTCTGCTTTCAGCTGAAGGATAAAGGAAACGCAGGGCGTGTCGGTTTCGGCACGCCCTGCGCATTTTTTATGATCTCTCCTGCAAATGGTTCAGCTTGCAGAAATAGCTGTAAAACTCCGCCGCAGTCGCCGCCTGCTCCGTGCCGGTCAGCTCCCGCCGGATATTCCAGAGAATACTTTCCATGTCGGTGTTGGCAAAATATTTGAAGCTTACCCGCCCCCATGCGGGAATTTTCTCCCCTGCCGGGAAATAGTCAAAGTACGAAAGATACTTTTCCCGAGGCAGCATCAGGCTGAATTTGGGATGCATGGGAACCAGCCCGTCCCGGCATTTTTCGCCCCAGAAAGTCTCCGGCACCATGAACACTCCCACGATCTGCCGTTTGGCTTCCTGCTCTCCGGGCAAAACCGTCAGCAGGCAGGCCGAGTTGGGCTTGATACGGCTTGGAATTCGAGGCTCCCCCTTGCTGTATCCGCTTAAATAACAGCCTGTGGAGACGGTCTTCGTCTCGGGAATCTCCGCCAGTTCTTTCTCTGAAAGGCTGAACACTGCCTGCGCTTTGGGAGAAATCTTCATATTGCGGATTTTCCGAAACCGCTCCAGCTCGGCGCACTCTCTGTGAATCTTCGCCCGCCAGGCCGCTTTCTTTTCTTCGTTGATGGCGGCAATCTGCGCCTGCTTGCCTGCATCCTCCAGCGTCAGGAAGCCGGAAAATGCTTCCGGATACAGAAAGTTCTTCTCTTCCTGCACAAAACGCACGGTCACGATGTTACCGGAAAGAGAGGTGACGGTACCTGCTCCGAAGGTGGGATGCCTGACGATCTGGCCTAATAATTGTGTCTGCATAATCTTCCTCCTGATTCTAAAGTCTTTTTTCCCCGGATTTCAAGAAAATAAAAAAAGAAAGGCTCCCGAGCCGGTGCAAAACTGCGCAGGCAGAAAAGTCCTTAAAAATAAAAAATCTTGCCAAAAATCCGGAACTTTTTTGTGATGTTTTTATTATATCACAGTCAAAGCGGAAAAGCAAATCTGCCCGGTTTTTTGAACTTTTTCTTCTGTTTTTGTATTTTCACTCCGGCCGGAGAGCCGGACTGCTTCATTTTCGTTGCTTTCCTTTGGATATTTTACAAAATAGCGAAAGGAACCAAATTTTTTCGGTGATATTTGTTATAAAAAGCCTATTGCATTTTTTCTGTATATTCGATATCATATTATTGATAATTCAAGATACATGGAAGGAGTCTTTCTGATGAAAATTGCTTTTTTTGACGCAAAGTCCTATGACATTCCCGGCTTCAACAACTGCGTAAAAGACACCGATCTGGAAATTAAATACTTTGAGACCCGGCTCAACGAGGACACCGTTTCTCTGGCCTCCGGTTTTGATGCCGTCTGCGTTTTTGTAAACGATATCGTGAACAAAAAGGTAGTCGATGAGCTTTACAGACTGGGCGTAAAGGTCATTGCCCTGCGCTGCGCCGGCTTCAACAATGTGGACACCCGTGCCTGCTACGGCAAGATTCATGTGTTCCGTGTGCCCGCCTACTCCCCCTACGCTGTCGCTGAGCACGCCATGGCTCTGCTGCTGTCTGTGAACCGCAAGATTCACAAGGCCTACAACCGTACCCGTGAGTTCAACTTCAGCCTTGCAGGCCTGTCCGGCTTCGATCTCCACGGCAAGACCGTGGGCGTCATCGGCACCGGCAAGATCGGCCGCATCTTCGCCGACATCTGCAAGGGCTTCGGCATGGAAGTGCTGGCCTACGATAAGTTCCCCAACCCCGCCAGCGGTCTGCACTATGTGGAGCTGCCGGAGCTGTTCGCCAAAGCCGATGTGATTTCTCTGCACTGCCCCCTGACCGATGAGACCCGCCACATCATCAACGATGATTCCGTTGAGCAGATGAAGAAGGGCGTTGTCATCATCAACACCTCCCGGGGCGGCCTCATTGATACCGATTCTCTGGTAAACGGCCTGAAGGTGCAGATCATCGGTGCCGCCGGTCTGGATGTTTACGAGGAGGAGGGTGACCTCTTCTACGAGGACAACTCCGGCGAAATCGTGCAGGACGACAAGCTTGTGCGTCTGATCGGTATGCCGAATGTTATCGTCACCTCTCACCAGGCCTTCCTCACCAACGAGGCCCTCGACAACATTGCCCACACCACAGTGGACAACCTCCTGAAGTTCGCCGCTGACGAGCCCAACCCCGATAATGAGGTCTGCTACCACTGCGACCGCAAGGATGATTGCCGCAAGGCACGCCATATGCGCTGCTTCTGATCGCTTCAGGCGTTCATAAAAAATTAAAATACCACGGGGATGGATGGTTCCATCCCCGTCTTTTTGCACATTTCTCACAAAAATCATAAAACTTCTGCTTTTCCCTTGAATTTTTACAAAAACCGTCTATAATAACCCAGAAGAATGTTGAAAGGAACGATCTGTATGAAACAGCGCAGCACGGATATGCTGGAAGGGCCCCTGTTTTTGGGCATGATTCGCTACACAATCCCCATTATTCTCTCCAGCGTTTTGCAGCTGCTGTTCAATGCTGCGGATCTTATTGTGGTCGGCCAGTTCTGCGGCAGCATCAGCGTGGGTGCTGTAAGCGCTACCGGCGCAATCACCAACCTCATTGTAAACCTCTTTGTGGGACTGTCCATCGGCGCAGGTGTCAGCGTGGCTCACGCCATCGGCAGCCGTCAGGATGAGGAAGTCCACAAGACCGTTCACACCGCCATTCCCGTGGCTCTGATCAGCGGTGCGATTCTTACGGTCATCGGCGTATGCTTTTCTCCCGCCCTGCTTAAAATGATGAAGACTCCGGACAATGTTCTGGCGCTTTCCTCCGTATATATGCGGATCTATTTTGCCGGCATCACCTTCACGGTGCTGTATAACTTCTGCTCCTCTATTCTGCGGGCTGCCGGAGACACCAAAGGCCCTCTCATTTTTCTCACCGTGGCCGGTGTCATCAATGTGATCCTCAATCTGGTTTTCGTGGTCATTTTCCACATGAATGTGGCAGGTGTTGCCCTTGCAACCATTATTTCCCAAGGTGTTTCCGCCGCGCTGGTACTGCGGGCGCTGATGCAGCGCACCGATGCCTGCCGGTTCCATTTCAAAAAGATGCACATTTACAGACGGGATTTCCTGAAGCTCCTGCGGATCGGTCTTCCGGCAGGTGTGCAGGGATGCCTGTTCTCCATTTCCAATGTCATCATTCAGTCCTCTATCAATTCCTTTAACAGTGATATTCTGATTGCCGGTAACGGTGCCGCCAGCAATATCGAGGGCTTCGTCTATATGTCCCTGAACGCCTTCAGCCAGACCACCGTGAACTACATCGGTCAGAACACCGGTGCTCAGAAATTCAAGCGGATTCGGAAAATTTTCCATGTCAGTATGGTGTGCGTGATCGTCACCGGACTGGTGGCAGGTTTCGGCGCCTATTTTGCCGCTCCCTATCTGCTGAAATTCTACATTTCCGATTCCCCCGAGGCCATTGCCTACGGCGTTTTGCGAATGGCCTACATTTGTATTCCCTATTTCATCTGCGGTCTGATGGATGTGACCACCGGTGCCCTTCGTGGCCTCGGTTCCTCCTTCGTACCCATGGTGGTGACGGTTCTGGGAGCCTGCGGTCTGCGTATCGTCTGGATCGCCACTGTATTCCAGATTCCCGAATATCATACTCTGGAGTGCCTGTATTCCTCTTACTGGATCTCCTGGATCGTAACTTTTCTCATTGAGCTTGTCCTGTTCTACATTGCCCTGCACCGCAAAGAGCGCAAGTCTAAGCAGAACAGTCTTGCATTATAGTCCACAGACAAAAACCCGGCCTGCGTGCCGGGTTTTTTCGGGTGGAGGGGTAATTTTTAAGGAATATCCTCAGATTTTTCCCTTTCATTTCAGCAAAACCAAAATCTAAAATCGAGGTGCTTACCATGAACCGTGACCTGACCGTTGGAAAACCTTCCACGGTGCTGTGGAAATTCTGTCTGCCTCTTTTCGGCAGTATCATTTTCCAGCAGCTTTACAACATCGCCGACAGCTTGGTTGCCGGTAAATTTCTTGGAGAGGACGCGCTGGCTGCTGTTGGCAACAGCTACGAGATCACCCTCATCTTTATTGCCTGTGCCTTCGGCACGAATATCGGCTGCTCCGTTATCGTAAGTCAGCTGTTCGGCGCACGGCAGTATCGGGATCTCAAAACCGCTGCCTACACCACCTTCATCGCCGGCGGCGGACTGTGTGCCCTGCTGATGGTTCTGGGACTGATTTTCTGCCAGCCCCTGCTGACCCTCATCAACACCCCCGCCAATGTCATGGCAGATTCCAAGCTCTATTTGGATATCTACATACTGGGTCTGCCCTTCGTATTCTACTACAACATCGCCACCGGCGTATTTTCCGCCCTTGGAGATTCCAAGACTCCCTTCATATTCCTGGCTGTCTCCTCCACCGCCAACATTGCTGTGGATATTCTCTTTGTGACAGTTTTCGATATGGGTGTCGCCGGTGTGGCATGGGCCACCTTCCTGTGTCAGGGCGTCAGCTGCGTACTGGCTCTGATCGTAGTACTGCGCCGGTTCCGCACCATCAAGACCGAGGGAAAGATTCCCATGTTCTCCTGGCCTCTGCTGAAGCGGATCAGCGTAGTGGCACTGCCCAGCATTTTGCAGCAGAGCTTTATTTCTGTGGGCAACATCATCATCCAGAGTGTCATCAACGGCTTCGGCTCCTCCGTTATGGCAGGTTACTCCGCCGCCATCAAGCTCAACAATCTGGTGATTTCCTCTCTGACCACCCTCGGAAACGGCATTTCCAACTACACTGCCCAGAATCTGGGCGCAGAAAAGCTCGATCGAATCCGTCAGGGCTTCCGGGCGGGCATCAAAATGGTGGTGTCCCTCTGCATTCCCTTTGTGCTTCTCTACTTCTTTGTAGGAAAGCCTCTGGTTTCCATCTTCATGGAGGACCCGCAAGGTCCCGCCATTGCGATAGGTGTGGAATTCCTGAGAATCGTTGCGCCCTTCTACTTCATCGTTGCAGCCAAGCTGGTCTGTGACGGTATCCTGCGGGGTGCGGGACTGATGAAGGAATTCATGATTGCCACCTTTACGGATCTGATCCTTCGTGTTGTGCTGGCGTGGGCACTGTCCATTCCCCTCAAGAGCACAGGCATTTGGATGGCATGGCCCATCGGCTGGGCAGTTGCCGCTGTGATGTCCTATTATTTCTACCGCCGTGTGAATACGGGCGACCCCAAAGAGTAAATCCTGTCCAACTCTGTCATCAACACAGAAAAAATGCAAAAAACACAGGCGTACTGCTTCATGCGGTACGCCTGTGTTGCGTTTATTCGGCATTTTATACTACATTATAATATCATTCGATTACAATATAATAGTAGTATACTACAATTAGAGTATCCTGTTTTAGGCCTTGGTGTAGATGCACATACCCTCTTTATAGGTTTTCAGCACCTTGATTTTCCGCAGGTCTTCCACCGGGACTGTCAGGGGGTCCTCAGACAGCAGCACCAGATCTGCCACCTTACCCGGTGCCAGAGAGCCCTTCTGATCTTCCTCAAAATACTGGTATGCAGCGTTGACCGTAATGGCCCGCAGGGCATCCAATGTGGAAATCCGCTCTGCCTCATTAAGATGCACGCCCTTCTTGGTGATGCGGTTGGTGGCGCACCAGATGGTTTCCAGCATATCCGGTTCGATGACCGGGGAATCCTGATGGAAGGTGAATTTTACGCCGTTTTTGAGGGCGCTGGCGGCAGGGCTGATATTTGCGCCCCGCTCCTGACCGAAATTCCGCAGATGCACATCGCCCCAATGGTAGGTGTGCGCCACAAAGAAGGATACCATAGCTCCCAGCTTGGCCGCTCTCGCCAGCTGATCTCTGCCCATAAGCTGCCCGTGGATGATCACCGGCCGCAGATTGGCAAGATTGGGGTATTCTTTTTCGGTTTTTTCAAGGCAACGCAGGAACTGCTCCGCTGCCGCATCGCCGTTACAGTGGCAGATCAGCTGGGCATCATGTTCTGCCGCCGAGATCATGGCCTTTTCCACAGCCTCATCGGTAAGTGTGCCGTAGCCGCAGTAATCATCGCTGCCCTCGTAAGGCTCACGCATCCATGCGGTGCGTCCCTGAGGGGAGCCATCCAGAAAGATTTTCATACCGCTTGCCTGAATCCGCTCCGTATTATGGGTACCGAACAGCTTCTTTCCGGCTTCGTAGACATCGGTGCTCAGAAACAGTCTTAAATCCAGCTTGAGAAGTCCCTTATCCCGGATCATCTGGAACAGAGGGAGCATGATGTCCATAACCATGCCGTCCTGCATGGTGGTGATGCCATAGGAGGCGTATTTATCCTGCGCCCGCACCACAGCATCCATCAGCTCCGCAGGCCCTGCCATGGGAATTTTCTTGATGCACTCGATGAAGGCGTTTTCTTCCAGATAACCGGTGAGCTTTCCGTCCACCACCTCGATGCGTCCGCCCTCGGGAGAAGGCGTTTCGGGGGTGATGCCCAGTTTTTCCAGAGCCATGGAGTTCATCAGACCCATGTGGCCGGATTTATGGTGGATCACCAGCGGATTGTGGGGAACGAAGGCATCCAGCTGAGCCAGTGTGGGATTTTTGAGATCCGGCATGAGATTATTGTCGTAATCCCGGGCAACGACCCACTGTCCCGGTTCAATTCCCTCCGAAAGGACGAAGGACACGATTCTTTCGCCGATTTCCTCCGGGGTTTCCGCCCCGTCCAGAGACACCTGAAGCAGGGACATGGCCACCTGAATGAAATGGCTGTGTGGATCGATAAAGCCGGGCAGCAGCGCCCCGCCCCGAAGATTCACTTTTTCGCAGTCCCCCGCCTGCTCCCGCAGGTCGTTTTCGCTGCCGAGTGCAAGGATTTTGCCGTCCTCCACCAGCAGAGCCTCCTGATACAAAGGCTCCTCCATGGTAATGATCTTTCCGCCGTAAAATAAGGTCTTCATAGTTAAGTTCCTCGATTTCTAAGGATATTTAAAATATTTTATCCTATTTTTTCTGATTTATTTCCATTTATCGATAAGGCTTCGAATTTGCGAAGCCAGTTTCGCATTGTCCTTGTTCGTCCTGCCCCGGAAACCCTTGACCAGTGCCAGCAGGCTCTCTGCCGCCGCCACCAGATCTCCGAACACCGCCTCAGCTCTGCCGGAATTTCTGCGGGCAGCGGTTTTCTCCACGGGTTGTCCCTGAACATCCGCCGTGATGACACCGGTCAGCAGGTCAAATTCTCCGCCGCTGTAAGGTGCGTAGGCATCATAGCCCCGATCTGTCAGCAATTTGCAGAATGCGGTGCAGGATTCATCGTCGCCGTGGTTTACAAATACCTTTTTGGGCTTTTCCCGGAAGGCCGAGAGCCACTCCAGCAGTCCCGCCTGATCCGCATGGCCGCTGGTGCCGTGCAGAGATGCGATTTCAGCATTCACCGCAATGTCCTCGCCGAAGAGCCGCACGGAGGAAGCGCCGTTCTGGAGTTTTCTGCCCAGAGAATTTTCCGCCTGATAGCCTACAAACAGCACCGTATTTGCGCTGTTCCAGAGATTGTGCTTCAGATGGTGCCGGATTCGTCCCGCCTCGCACATACCGCTGGCAGACAGGATCACCTTAGGCCGGGGGTCGAAATTGATCTGTTTGGATTCCTCCGAGGTTACCGAAAGCCGGATGCCCTCGAACCAGATGGGGTTTATCCCCTGCTTGACAAGAGCCGCCGTCTCTTCGTCGAAACAGCTGTCGTCGCACTGGAGGAAAATGCCGGTAGCTTCCACTGCGAGGGGACTGTCTACATACACCGGGAAGCCATCATGTCCGTGAATCATCCCCTTCTGGCAGATTTCCCGGATGGCGTAGAGCATTTCCTGCGTTCTGCCCACGGCAAAGGAGGGAATCACCACGCTGCCGCCCCGGTCAAAGGTTCTCTGCATGATCTGGGCCAGCTCCCCGACGGTGTCGCCCCGTCCTTCGTGGAGCCGTCCGCCGTAGGTAGATTCGATCACCAGATATTCCGTATCCGCCACGGGCTGGGGGTCCTTGATGAGGGGCTGGTTTTTGTTGCCCACATCGCCGCTGAACACGATTTTTCTGGTTTCTCCCTGCTCCGTCAGCCACATTTCGATGCAGGCACTGCCCAGCAGGTGTCCGATATCCGTAAAACGCAGAACAATTCCTTCCGCCGCCTGCACCGGTTCCCCATAGCTGCACCGGCGGAACCGGGAAATAGCACCCAGAGCATCGTTGAGATCATACACGGGCTCCACCGGCTCCCCGCCGGCACGCTGTGCCTTTCGGCTGCGCCACTGTGCCTCGGACATCTGGATATGGGCGGAGTCCCTGAGCATAATACTGCAAAGATCGCAGGTGGCTCCGGTCGCATAGATCTGTCCTCGGAAGCCGTCCTTATAGAGCTTCGGCAGCATACCCGAGTGATCGATGTGGGCATGGGTGAGGAAAACCGCCTCGATATCCCCTGCCGCCACGGGAAGGGGGATATTCTGGAAGGTATCCGCCCCCTGCTCCATGCCGCAGTCTACCAGATACTGTTTTCCGCATACCTCCAGCAATGTGCAGCTGCCGGTGACTTCATGGGCAGCACCGATAAATTGAAGCTTCATGTAAACACCTCCGAATGCTGTTATTTCCTTTACTATACCCCGACCGGGGCGCCGGGGCAATGGCTTTTGGAAAATTGAGCGTTTTTTTCTTTCGGCACCCCTGAAATTTTTCTCAATAAGTACGGTTGTATCGATATTTTTATGGTAATTTGCTGTCTTTACGGGCGATGTGCCTATGTTTCAAATACATCTGTTTGTATATTACAGACTTTTCCTTTTTGCAAGAGGTAAGTTGCACAAAACCGTAATTGGAATTTTGCAACATCTTACGAAATGCTTTCGGCACTCTTTACAAAAACAGTCGCCGATGATACACTTGTTTCGTCAAGAGGCACATAGCCTCGGTCATATTAAGGAGGAAGAATGATGAAAAAGCTTATTGCAATTACTCTGGCTGTACTGATGGTATTCGGCATGGCAGCCTGCGCAGGCAGCGGCAATACTGACGGCAAGACTAAGGTTTCCGTATTCTGGTACGATGCCAAGGATATTTATCTGGGCACTGTCCGTGCTGCTCTGAACAAGGAGCTGGAAAAGCTGGGTTTTGAGTATGATACTCAGGATGCAGCTGCCGATCAGGCTACTCAGATGGAGCAGATCAAGACCGCTATTTCCGGCGGCGCTGATATGCTGATCGTCAATGTCGTTACTTCCGGCGCTGAAGGCACCGCTAAGGATATTCTGAAGCTGGCCGGCGACATTCCCGTTATCTTCTTCAACCGTGCAATCGGCAACGACGGCAAGGACGAAGCTGTTCTGAACGAGTTCAAGAACTCCTGCTTCATCGGCACCGATGCTCCCGAGGCAGGTCACCTGCAGGGCAAGATGGTCGGCGAATATGTTGTCGCTCACTTCGACGAGCTGGACCTCAACAAGGATGGCAAGATCTCCTATGTTATGTTCAAGGGTCAGGAAGGCAACGCCGAGGCTATCTTCCGTACCCAGTACGGTGTTGAAGACGCCAACAAGGTTCTGAAGGAAAACGGCAAGTCCGAGCTGGTTTACTTCGATCCCGAAGCAAAGGCCAATTATCAGGTTGACCAGAACGGTCAGTGGTCCGCTGATGCTGCCAAGCAGTACATGGAGACCAACCTCATCTCCTTCAACGAAGCTAACAACAACATGATCGAGCTGGTTATCTGCAACAACGACGGCATGGCCGAAGGCGCTATTGCTGCTCTGCAGGCTGCTGGCTACAACAAGAAGGATTCCGCTCACACCATCCCCGTGTTCGGTGTTGATGCTACCGACAACGCCAAGAAGCTGATCTCCGACGGCGCAATGACCGGTACTGTTAAGCAGGATGCCGAAGGCATGGCTTCCGCTATCGCTCAGACCGCTAAGAACATCTCCGAGGGCAAGACTCCCGTTGAGGCTCTGGCTGCTGTTAACGGCGATATCTTCTCCGTTGCTAAGAGCTGCGCTTCCAAGCTGTATGTTGCTTACGCTCCCTACACCGGCAAATAATTTCTGAATCTGCACTCTGTAAGGCAGCTGTCGCCAAGGCGGCAGCTGCCTTTATCTTCGCCATAAACTCTGGTAGGGAACGGTTGCAATCGTTCCTGTTCTTTCTGTATAAGGACAAGTCGGTGTCAACCGCTCTCCATCAGCGGTTACCCTTCGCAACTATCAATCCGGCAAAAGGAGGAAAATCACTCTATGGAGCAAGATGTTCTGCTGAAAATGGTAGACATTTCCAAGAGCTTTCCCGGCGTGAAAGCTTTGGATAAAGTTTCCCTGGAAGTAAAAAAAGGCACCGTCCACGCACTTATGGGCGAAAACGGCGCCGGCAAATCCACACTGATGAAATGTCTCTTCGGCATCTATGCCAAGGACGAGGGACATATTTACCTCAACGGAAAAGAAATCAATTTTAAGAGCAGCCGAGAGGCTCTGGACAACGGCGTGGCCATGGTGCATCAGGAGCTGAATCAGGCTCTGAAGCGCAATGTCATGGACAATATCTGGCTGGGCCGCTACCCCAAGATCGGCGGCATCGCCGTTAATGAAAAGAAAATGTACGATGATACCATGGCGATATTCCAGGAACTGGGCATCGATGTGGATCCCAAGCGGATTATGAGCACCATGCCCGTATCCCAGCGGCAGATGGTGGAAATCGCCAAAGCCGTTTCCTATAACTCCAAGGTCATCGTTTTTGATGAGCCCACCTCTTCCCTGACTGAGGAAGAAGTTGAGCACCTGTTCCAAATCATCAATATGCTGCGGGATCGGGGTGTCGGCATCATCTACATATCCCACAAAATGGCAGAGATCAAACGGATTTCCGACTATATCACCGTCATGCGTGACGGTCAGTGGATAGCCACCGAGCCTGCCGACAAGCTGGAAATGAGCGACATCATCCGCCTCATGGTAGGCCGTGAGCTTACCAACCAGTATCCTCCCAAGACCAACAAGCCCGGCGATGTCTATCTGGAAGTCAAGAACCTGACAGGTATGTATAACCAGCTGCAGGATGTGAGCTTCAATGCCCGCCGGGGCGAGGTTCTGGGTCTTGCAGGTCTTGACAGCTCCGGCCGTACGGAGACTCTGGAAAGCATCTTCGGCATCCGCACCCGGAAGAGCGGAAAACTCTATCTGGACGGAAAGGAAATCCGCAATCGCAGCGCCGGCGAATCCATCAAAAACGGCTTCGCCCTGCTGACCGAAGAGCGCCGTGCCACCGGTATTTTCAGCATTCTGAACATTCGGGACAACACGGTTATCTCCAGTCTGAAGCGCCACAAGAAATTCGGCATCTATTTGAGCGAAAAGTCTCAGCGAGAGGACACTCAGCGCTATATCGACGCTATGCACACCAAAACACCTTCTCAGGAGACAAAAATCCGCAGCCTTTCCGGCGGCAACCAGCAAAAGGTCATCATCGGCCGCTGGCTGCTTACCGAGCCGGATGTTCTGCTGCTGGACGAGCCTACCCGTGGTATCGATGTAGGTGCAAAATACGAAATTTACCAGCTGATTCTGGATCTGGCAAATCAGGGAAAGACCGTCATCATGGTCTCCTCCGAAATGCCGGAGCTGCTGGGTGTGTGTGACCGGATCGTTGTCATGTCCGGCGGCCGTGTGGCCGGTGAAGTGAATGCCCGGAACACCACTCAGGAAGAAATCATGACGCTGGCTGCCAAGTATGTTTGAGGAGGTAGTTTTTTATGATCAATCCCGTTAAAAATATTCAGCGCAACGCTCAGGAGTACAAACTTCTGGACGGCAAGGATAAAAGGCGTTACTGGGTGGATGGCATCCTGAATAACGCCCTGTACATCCTGATGGCAATTTTCGTCATCTGCACCGCAATCCTGCGTCCCAGATTCCTGACGCTGGATTCTCTGGGCAACCTGATCAGTCAGGTGGCCGCCTACCTGCCTCTGGCTCTGGGTATCGGCGGATGTATCGTCCTGACCGGTACTGACCTGTCCGCAGGCCGTGTCACCGGACTTACCGCAGCCGTTTCCGCAGTGATTCTGCAGGAATCCGGCCTTTCCAACAAGATGTTCAACAGCCTGCCTGCCGTAAATCCCGGCATGATTTTCCTGGCTCTGCTGGCCGTGGCTGCCATCGGCGCCATTATCGGCATGGTAAACGGCTTCTTCGTGGCAAAGTTCAGCCTGCACCCCTTCATCGTCACGCTGGCTACCCAGCTGCTCACCACCGGCGTCATCCTGTGGTTCTTTGATCTGAACGGCAACAACGGTCAGCCTATTTCCGGACAGGATGAGCTGTATAAGGATTTCGTAGGCGGCGAACTGTTCCGCATGGGCCGCACCCCCATCCCCATGTATGTGCTGTACGCCATTTTGCTCACCGCACTCATGTGGTTCATCTGGAACAAGACCACCTTCGGCAAGAATATGTTCGCCGTCGGCTCCAACACTGAGGCCGCCCGTGTTTCCGGTGTCAATGTTTTCTGGACCATCGTTCTTGTGCACACTCTGGCCGGTGCCATGTACGGCTACGCCGGCTTCATCGACGGTGTCCGTGCAGGTTCCGTTTCCTCCGTTTCCGGCATGAATGCCGAGTGTGACGCCATCGCAGCCTGTGTCATCGGCGGCGTGTCGTTCGTCGGTGGTACCGGTAAAATCAGCGGTATCGTCCTCGGCGTTTTGATTCTGCGTATTATCTTCGTTGCGCTGACCATGCTGGGCGTCAGCCCCGCCGCTCTGTACATCATCAAGGGCGCTATCATCCTCTGCGCTTGCTCTTTGGATATGCGTAAGTATCTGGTAAAGAAGTAATGGAAGAAAATCGCACTCAGGGGCAGGAAGCCCCCCAGCAGGAAGTACCCAAATTTCGTGGACTTTACCGATATGTCCACATCTCCGTGAAGGCACTGGATGCAATCATCATTGCCTGCGTGGCAGTCATCATTCTGGTAACCCTGTTTTCCCTCCGGGATGCGGGCTACCGTGTGACCTTCGATTCCCGGGGCGGCACCGATGTGGCAGCCGAAAAGTATCAGTACGGCGATCACATCCAGCTCCCCGAGCCTCCCACCCGGGAGGGCTACACCTTCGGCGGATGGTATCTGGACACTGCCTGCAACGAACCCCTCACCGAAGCGCACACCGTTGGCGGAGAGCTGATTCTCTATGCCAAGTGGATTCCCAATCCCTAAAGAGTCTCTATCGAGGACAGCTGCGGCTGTCCTCGATCTTTTTTCGCCCGCTTCCTCCGGAAAATAACGGGAAACGGGGTTGCACCGTGGGGGCAGATGTTGTATAATTAAAATGTAGAAATGTGGGCTACGGCCCAATGATTTGGAGGAATGATTATCATGTTCAATGCAATGATTGAAACTTTGAAGGCTAATCCCCGTAAAATCGTCTTTACCGAGGGTCACGATGCCCGTATTCTGGAGGCTACTGCCCGTCTGGTAGAGGGCGGTTTCCTGACCCCCATTCTGGTGGGCAATGTGGACGAGGTCAAGGCCAACGCTGCCAAGGGCGGCTTCAATATCGAGGGCGTGGAGATTCTGGACCCCGCAACCTACGAAGGCATGGACGAAATGGTCGAAAAGATGGTTGAGCTGCGTAAGGGCAAGATGTCTGCCGACGAGTGCCGCAGCGCTCTGCTCAAGGGCAACTACTTCGGCACCATGCTGGTGAAGATGGGCTACGCTGACGCTCTGCTGGGCGGCGCTACCTACTCCACCGCTGATACCGTCCGTCCCGCTCTGCAGCTGGTCAAGACCAGAAAGGGCGCACATCTGGTTTCTTCCTGCTTCATTCTGGTTCGCGGCGACGAGAAGCTGGCTATGGGCGACTGCGCTATCAACATCGACTATCAGGACACCGTGGACAAGGTCACCGGCGAAGTGAAGATTTCCGCTGCTCAGAAGTTGGCTGAGGTGGCTGTTGAGACCGCTAAGACCGCTCAGGTCTTCGGCATCGACCCCAAGGTTGCAATGCTGAGCTTCTCCACCAACGGTTCCGGCAAGGGCGGCACCGTAAAGCTGAGCCACGATGCTACCGCAATCGCCAAGGAAATGGCTCCCGAGCTGGCAATCGACGGCGAAATGCAGTTCGACGCAGCTGTTGCTCCCGAAGTGGGCCAGCTGAAGTTCCCCGGCTCCAAGGTGGCAGGCTACGCCAACACCTTCGTGTTCCCCTGCATCGAAGCCGGCAACATCGGCTACAAGATCGCACAGCGTCTGGGCGGCTATGAGGCTTACGGCCCCATCCTGCAGGGTCTGAACGCTCCCATCAACGA